>WNGA01000023.1_pt1 | contig 242527 bp, 209 predicted proteins | sample 5400061 | NCBI WGS metagenome assembly WNGA01 (sample SAMN13153366, study PRJNA577476) | soil metagenome | isolation source: 100 cm soil or saprolite under grassland replicate 2 | place: USA:California | collected 2016-06-15 | reverse complement strand
GAACAGGACGTCGATGGACAGCGCGCCCATCCACGCGGTGATCGGGATCGCGAGCAGCGCCGCGCCGCGCGTCAGGTCGGCGAGGATCACGATCGGAAGCTTGCGCACGCGATCGAGCAGCACGCCCGCATGCAGTGAGACGAGCGCGAACGGCAGCGTTTCGAGCGCGACCAGCACGCCCATCTGCATCGGCGTCGCGTGCAGCAGCAGCGCCGCGGTCAGCGGCAACGCGAGATTCGTGACCTGCGCGCCGAACGCCGTGATCGTGAGCGAGCCCCACAGCTTGCGGAAGTCCGGCGAGAGCCAGAGTCCGCGAAAGCGGCGGCGAAGCAGACGGCGTAGCGTTTTCATATCGGGCCTATCGCTTCCGTTGCGCCGGAAAAAGGTCGGCGCGCCGCGCGAGGCGGCGAAAGAAATGACGACGGGCGGGTGATGCCGAACTTGAAGCGATTGCCGGAAACCCCGCCTTCTGCCTGGCGGGTTACACGGCCAGGCGGCTACTGCGAGACGTCGCGAGAGATCGAATGCGCGATCGGGCGCGGGACCATGCGAGGCAGCCCGATGTTGCGGCTGCCATCGGCGCGCGCGTGCACCGCTCTGCCCTCGATTCGGGCGGCGCCGGGCGATTGAAGATGCGCGTTGAACATGGGATCTCGCGTGAAGGCTCGTGTTGTTATCGCTCGCATTCTACGCGGGCGTCGCGCCCGCGGCAATTCGACGCGACGTCATTCGAGCCGTTCAACCGGCCGTTCGTCGCGCCAATCCAACGCGGGGGCCGGCATTGATCGCCGCCGACACTTCGCGCCAGCAGTTGCATAACGCGACGATTCAACTCGATGAGGCGCGACGGCGACAGGGCGCGTGCCTTGGGCCCGTAGCCCGCCTGGGGTTCGAAGGGCGGAGGGCCCAAGGCACGCGCCCTGGCACGACAAGCGAAGTCCAAGGCGACGAAAACGCGCAATCAGCGCAGATTCAGTGCGCGGTCGCGCGCCCGTCGTCGAGATCGAGGTACTTCCACGGGTGCTCGAGGTAGATGTGCTTGCGGTAACCGAGCACCCATGGCCGTACGAGCGTGTTCTCGAAGCGGGTGATGCCGAAATCCCACGGGTTGTACGCAGCCACGATCTGCGCCATCTTCGCGTAGAGCTTCTGCCGCTCGGACCCGTGCGGCACGCGCTTGCTCTTGCGATAGAGCTCGTCGTACTCGGCGTTGCGGAAACGCGCTAGGTTCGACTGGCCGGCGTTCGGGCCATAGAGCAGCTGCATGAACGCGTCGCCATCTCCGCTCGTCGTGATCCAGCCGACCTGCCACATCTGCATCTGACCCGCGCGCGCCATCTTGAGCAGATCGGGCCATTTCTGCTTGACGAAGTCGATGCGCACGCCGATCGCCGCCATGCTCTTCTTCCACAGCTCGTCGCGCTCGCGATCGCGTCCGCTCGGCGTCGATCCGATGGCGAGCGTGAGCGGCTTGCCGTCGGGACGCTCGCGCCAGCCGTCGCCGTCGCGGTCCTTGTAGCCGAAACGGTCGAGCAACGCGCGCGAAGTCGCCGGATCGTACGGCAGCCGCGCGTTGAGGCCCTCGACGTAGCCTTGCACCTCGGGCGGTATCGGTTGCGTCGCCGGTGATGCCTGCCCCTGGTACCAGACGCGAATCAGGTCGGGCGTATCGAACGCCATCACGATCGCACGGCGCAATGCGACCTTGTCCGGCGTGTAGCCGCCGACGACCGGATCGTCCATGTTGAAGTACCAGTATTGCAGCGCCGGCTGCGTGGCGCGGTGCAGCGTAACGCCCTGCTTCGCGTACTCGGGCAGCAGTCGGTTGTTCGCGTCGAGCGCCTTCGGCACGAGATCCGGCGGCACGTTTGCGTAGTCGAGCGCCTTGCTGTCGAACGCGAGCAGCTGCGGGTTCGATTCCTCGATGATCGAAATCTCGATGCGCCCGATCTGGGGCAGACGTTTGCCCTTCATGCGCGCGGCGAGCGCGCGGCTCGCATCGTCGCCCTTGCCGGCAACGGCGGGAAAATATTGTTCGCGATAATTCGCGTTCGCTTCGAGCACGATCTTCTGGCCCCTCCGCCATTCCGCGAGCCGATACGGTCCCGTGCCGACCGGGTGCGCCATCACCCAGCCGCTCGCATCGCCGTACGCTTCGACCACTTCGCGCGCGACCGCCGCCATCGCGGTCTGCGGCAGCGTGTCGAACAGCGTGTAATCGGGCTCGACGAGCTTCAGACGGATCGTGTAGCGATCGATCGCGCGCACTCCTTCGATGTCGGCGTCGTAATCGAACCGCCCGCTCGTTTTCGCCTTGTCCGCGGCGGCATCGAGCCCGACGAGCTTGCCGGCGACGTAATACGCATTCGGCGAACGGACCTTCGGGTCGACGAGCCGCTTCCACGCGTACACGTAGTCGTTCGCGGTCAGCTCGCGCTTCTTGCCGCCGAACACCGGATCGTCGGCGAAGTGGATGCCGCGCCTTACGCGAATCGTCCACGTCAGGCCGTCGGGCGAGATTGCCGGCATCGCCTCGGCGGTGTTGGGCGCCATCCGATACGGTCGCGCAAGGTAATCGGGCTCGTAGAGCGAATCGAAGATCGCGCGGATCACGTTCGACGAGTAATAGTCCTGCGAGGGTTGCGGGTCGAAGCCGGTCTCGGCGATCGGGAACATCACGCGAAGCGTCTTCGCTCCATCGGCCCACGACGCGGCGAGCGCGGACGTCGCGGCGAGCGCGATCGACAGCGCCAAAACGAGCGAACGCACCCAACCTGTCATTCCGAGCGCAGCGAGGAATCCGCTGTTCGCCGCGTCGACGTGATGCATCGACAAGCAGATACCTCGCTGCGCTCGGCATGACATGCGAACGCGAACAGCGAGCGGATCAGAATGCGCCGCGGCGCCGCTCGATGTCGATGTCGTAGTACATCCACGGATGCGCATTGAAGGGGTCGTACTTGTAACCGACGACCCACGGCTGCACGATCACGTTCTCGTAGCGGTACACGCTCAGGTTCCATGGCGCGTACACGTTGACGAGCTCCGACATCTTCTGCAATAGCGTCGCGCGGGCGGGCCCGTCGGGCATCGATCGAGCCTGCTCGTACAAACGGTCGTACTCGGGCAACTTGAAGCGCGCGAGATTGGAGAAGCCCGCATGGCCGCCGTAGAGCAGGCCGAGAAACCCGAATCCCTCCGGCGTTGTATTGAAGTTACCCAGCGTGAACATCTGCAGTTGACCGTAGCGGCCGGCTTTGAGCAGGTCGGGCCATTTCTGCTTGACGAATTCGATCTTGAGTCCGACCGCGGCCATGCTGCGCTGCCACAGCTCGTCGTGCGGGCGATCGATCGCCGAAGGCGGCGACGCGCGCCTCAGCACCAGAGGTTGCCCGTTCGGCTGCTCGCGCACGCCGTCGCCGTCGCGATCCTTGTAGCCGAAGCGGTCGAGAAGCGCGCGCGCCGCGGCCGGGTCGAAGCGTATGGCGTCCTTGATCTGCGGGTTGTATCCGGTGACGTTCGGCGGCACCGGCTGCGTCGCCGGTATCGCCTGCCCCTGGCGTATGACGCGGATTTCCTCCGGCACGTTGTACGCCATGCCGATCGCACGGCGCAGCGCGATCTTGTCGGGCGTGTAACCGCCTACGATCGGATCCTCCATGTTGAAATAGGTGTACGTGATCGCCGGCATGATGCCGCGCGCGAGCGTCACGCCGCGCTCGGCGAGCCTCCGCTTGAGCTTGTTGCCGGGATCGAGCACGTTGTCGACGAGATCGGTCGGCACGACGACGTAGTCGAGGTCGCCCTGCTCGAACGCGAGCAGTCGCGGATTCGATTCCTCGATGATGCTGATCTCGATGCGGCGCACGATCGGCAGCTTCTTGCCCTTGAGCTTCGCGACCAACGCGCGATCGTCCGGGTCGGCGCTGTCGGGATAGCGCTCGTCGCGGAACTGCGGATTCGCTTCGAGCGCGATGCGCTGGCCGCGCCGCCATTCCTTGAGCGTGTACGGACCGGTGCCTACCGGATTCGCCATCGCCCAGCCGCTCGCGTCGCCGTACGCCTCGATCACCTCGCGCGCGACGGCGACGAGAAACGATGTCGTCATGTTCGACAACAGCTCGGCGTCCGGGAAGTTGAGCTTCAGCCGGATCGTGTAGCGGTCGATCGCCTGCAGTCCCTCCATCGGCGCGTCGTAGTCGAACTTGCCGGTCTCCTTCGCCTTCGCGATCACCGGCTCGGCACCGACGATTCGTCCTTCGAACGTCTGCAGCGCGTTCGAGCGCGTCTTCGGATCGAGGATGCGCTTCCATGCGTAGACGTAATCGGCCGCGACGAGCTCGCGCTTCTTGCCCTTGAACGCTGGATCGTCGGTGAAATAGATGCCGGGCTTGACTCGGATCGTCCACGTCTTGCCGTCAGCGGAAATTTCCGGCAGCGCAGCGGCGGTGTTGGGTTCGAGCCGATGCGGCCGCGCGAGATGGTTGTAGCGGAACAGCGTATCGAAGATCGCGAGGTTGACGTAGTTCGAGTAGATGTCGCCGACCGCCTGCGGATCGAAGCCGGTTTCCGCCACCGGAAATGCGACACGTAGCACCTTGTCCGTATCGGCGGCCGATACGGGCGCCGACGCCAACGCCGCCATCAGCGCGAAGGCGTACGCGGCCGCGAGCGTTTTCACGGCGGGCGTGCTACAGCAGCTTCTCGATGTCGGCCACGATGGCCTCGGGCTCGGTCTTCGGCGCATAGCGTTCGACGATGTTCCCCTTGCGGTCGACGAGGAACTTGGTGAAGTTCCACTTGATCGCCTCGGAGCCGAGCAGGCCGGGCTTTTCCTTCTTCAGGTACTGGTAAAGCGGCGCGGCGGCCCCGCCGTTGACGTCGATCTTCGCGAACATCGGAAACGTGACGCCGTAATTGACTTCGCAGAACGACTCGATGTCCTTCTCGCTTCCCGGCTCCTGCGCACCGAACTGATTGCACGGGAAGCCGAGCACGGCGAGCCCTTTGTCGGCGAGCCGCTTGTGCAGCGCTTCGAGACCTTTGTACTGGGGCGTGTAACCGCACTCGCTCGCGGTGTTGACGATCAGCATCACCTTGCCCTTGTAGCGGTCGAGGTTGACCGTCTTGCCGTGGATGTCCTTGACGCTGAAATCGTAGACGCTCGCCATTGCGCCGCTCCGTCGAATCGAACGGATCATTATGCTCCAGGCCTGTTGCGCAGGCGGTGACGACACGTCATTCCCGCCCTTCGACTACGCTCAGGACAGGCTACGGCGGGAATCCGGTGTCTTGTGACGAAAGCCGCTGGGTCCCCGCCTCCGCGGGGACGACACTTTTTGGCGCGCCGAAACCGCCGCCGCCGGGCGTCTGGACGACGAACAGATCGCCCGCCTGCATTGCGACCGCAAACGTCGCGCCGAATTCCTCGCGGCCGCCGCCGGCGCGCTCCACCCAGTTGCGTCCGACCGCGCCCGGTTCACCGCCCCCGACGCCGAACGGCGCGATGCGTCGATGGTTCGCGAGCATCACCGCCGTCATCGGCTCGAGAAAGCGCACGCGGCGATCGCCGCCGTCGCCGCCGCGATATGTGCCGCGGCCTCCGCTGCCGCGCCGGATCGAGAACGATTCGAGCCGGACCGGAAAGCGCCATTCGAGCACTTCCGGATCGGTGAGCCGCGAATTGGTCATGTGCGTCTGCACGACGCTCACGCCGTCGAACTGCGGACCGGCTCCCGAGCCGCCGGCGATCGTCTCGTAGTACTGGTAGCGGTCGTTGCCGAATGTGAAGTTGTTCATCGTTCCCTGCGACGCGGCGAGCGCACCGAGCGCGCCGTACAGCGTGTCCGTGATCGCCTGCGAGGTCTCGACGTTGCCGGCGACGACCGCCGCCGGATAGCGCGGCGCGAGCATCGAGCCCTCGGGAATCACGATATCGAGCGGCTTGAGGCACCCGTCATTCATCGGAATGTCATCGTCGACGAGCGTGCGGAACACGTAGAGCACCGCCGCTTTGCACACCGCGGACGGCGCGTTGAAGTTCGTCGGCTGCTCGTCGCTCGTGCCGCTGAAATCGATTGTCGCCTTGCGCGCGCGCTTGTCGATGGCGATCGTCACCGCGATCACAGCACCGCTGTCCATCTCGTACTCGAAATGCCCGTCGGTCAGCACGTCGAGCACGCGGCGCACCGCTTCCTCCGCGTTGTCCTGCACGTGCCGCATGTACGCGCGCACGACCGGCAAGCCGAAATGCTCGACCATCTTCGCGAGCTCGGAGGCGCCCTTCGAGCACGCCGCCACTTGCGCGCGCAGGTCGGCGACGTTCTGCTCGATGTTGCGCGCGGGGTAGCGGCCGCCCGCGAGCAGCGCGCGGATTTCGGCGTCGAGAAAACGGCCGGCGTCGACCAGCTGCACGTTGTCGAGCAGCACGCCCTCCTCGTCGACGTGCGTCGAATCGGGCGGCATCGAGCCCGGCGTAATGCCGCCGATGTCGGCGTGGTGGCCGCGGCTCGCGACGAAGAATTCGGGACGTGCTGGCGAATCGTGAGCGCTCGATTCTGCGCCGTCATTCGCGCGAAGGCGGGAATCCAGCGTCGTTTGATCGTCGTCCCCGCGAAGGCGGGGACCCAGCGTCGTTTCGACAAAGTCACTGGATCCCCGCCTTCGCGGGGATGACGGTGGGCCGTGCAGGAACACGGGCGCGATGACGGTTACGTCCGGCAGATGCGTGCCGCCGTTGTACGGCGCGTTCAGCACGAACACGTCGCCGTCGCGCATCGTGCCGGCGCGGCGGTCGATGATCGTGCGAACGCTCTCGCCCATCGAGCCCAGATGCACCGGCATGTGCGGCGCGTTCGCGATCAGGCGGCCTTCGGCGTCGAACAGCGCGCACGAAAAGTCGAGGCGCTCCTTGATGTTGACCGAATACGACGTGTTCGCGAGCGTCACGCCCATCTGCTCGGCGATCGCCATGAACAGGTTGTTGAACACTTCGAGCAGCACCGGGTCGGCCGTCGTGCCGATCGCATGTGCCCGCCTCAAATCCTCGACGCGCTCGAGTACGAGATCGCCCCGCGCGCTCATCGTCGCACGCCAGCCCGGTTCGATGACCGTCGTCGCGTTCGCCTCGGAAATGATCGCGGCGCCGCCGATCGCATCGCCGGGACGCAGGTCGTCGCGCCGGTAGACGGCCGCTTCGTGAAAAGCGCCGCCGGTGTAGATACGTCGCGTCTTCAGCGGACGTAACGGTTCGTGGCGCGGCGCGAACGACGGCGCAGTGTCTTCAGGCGCGTATGGCTTGCCGATTGCCTCGACCGCAACCGCCTCGACGACGAGCGCCTTGCCCGGCATCAGGAAGCCGTATTGCTGTCGGTACTTGCGCTCGAACTCGGAGCCGATCGCGGCTTCGTCGCCCGCCGCGATCTCGAGCGTCGAGTCGGTGCCTTCGTACTTGACATGCAGCGTTCGCACGGCGGTGACACGCTCGCGCGGCACGCCCTGCGCGAGCACGTCCGCGCTCGCCGCGCGCTCGAGCGCGGTGAACATCGGCGCGACTGCGGCGAGCGTGTCGGACGACAAGCGTGCCTCGACCGCCTGCTGCTTCAATGCCCGCACGTCCGCGAGCCCCATGCCGTACGCGGACAGCACGCCCGCAAACGGATGCAGCAGCACGCGCGTCATCCCGAGCGCGTCGGCGACTGCGCACGCGTGCTGGCCGCCGGCGCCGCCGAAGCAGCACAGCGTGTACTCGGTGACGTCATAGCCGCGCTGCACGGAGATGTGCTTGATCGCGTTCGCCATGTTCTCGACCGCGATACGCAGGAAGCCGTCGGCGATCGCTTCGGGCGAACGCTCGTGGCCCGTCGCGGCCGCGACGTCGCGCGCAAGCGCCTCGAACTTCGCGCGGACGACGTCGGCATCGAGCGGCTCCATTGCGCTCGCGCCGAACACCGCGGGAAAAAGCTCGGGGTCGAGCTTGCCCACCATCACGTTGCAGTCGGTGACGGTCAGCGGTCCACCGCGCCGATACGACGCGGGCCCGGGATTTGCGCCTGCCGACTGCGGCCCGACGCGAAACCGCGAGCCGTCGAACGAGCAGATCGAGCCGCCGCCCGCCGCAACGGTGTGAATGCGCATCATCGGCGCGCGCAGCCGCACGCCCGCCACCTCGGTAACGAAAGCCCGCTCGTATTCGCCGGCCCAGTGCGTGACGTCGGTCGACGTGCCGCCCATGTCGAAGCCGATGATCCTGTCGCACCCTGCGAGCCTCGAAACTTCGACGGCGCCGACGATGCCGCCCGCCGGACCGGACAGGATCGCGTCCTTGCCCTGGAACCGGTGCGCGTCCGTCAAACCTCCGGACGATTGCATGAATTGAAGGCGCGGACCCTCACCCCGACGCTTTCCCGCGCGCGGAAGAGGCAGCAGATCGCGCTCGACCTGATCGACGTAGCGGCGCAGGATCGGCGACAGGTACGCATCGACGACCGTCGTGTCGCCGCGCGAGACGAGCTTCATCAGCGGCGAGACTTCATGGCTCACCGACACCTGGCTGAATCCGAGCTCGCGCGCGAGCGCGGCAAGCGCCTGTTCGTGTTGCGGGAAACGATACCCATGCATGAGCACGATCGCGACCGTCACGATACCGGCCGCGCGCGCCGCCTCGAGCTCGCGGCGGGCGGCGGAAAGATCGAGCGGGCGCACGACATCGCCATGGGCGCCGAGCCGCTCGTCGACTTCGATCACGTGCTCGTAGAGCATCGCCGGCAACTCGATGCGACGCACAAAGAGCTTCGGCCGATGCTGATAGGCGATCCGCAGCGCGTCCGCGAAGCCCTTGGTGATGACGAGCGCCGTACGCTCGCCGTTTCGCTCGAGCAACGCGTTGGTCGCGACCGTGGTGCCCATCTTCACCGTGTCGATCGCGCCCGCTGGAATGGGCGCTGCCGCAGGAAGGCCGAGCATCTCGCGGATGCCGTGCACGGCAGCGTCGCGATAGCGCTCCGGATTTTCCGACAGCAGCTTGTGCGTGACGAGCGCGCCGTCGGGCCTTCGCGCGACGATGTCGGTGAATGTGCCGCCGCGGTCGATCCAGAACTGCCAGCCGGGATGCGGAGTCGTCATCGGAGTTGCGCCTGAACCGCGGCGCCGCCCATTATATCGACGGCTCACGCGCAACCGCTTCGCGCGCGGCATGACGCGATTTGTGTAAAAATTGCGGCGCTGCGCTCGGCCTTTGGCCTTGGCGTCGGCCTTCCACGGAGAACCCGCCCATGAAACGCATCGCATACGCCGCCGCGCTCGCGCTCGTCTTCGCGTTGCCCGTCACCGCGCAGACCAAATGGGACATGCCGACCGCGTACCCGGCGAACAACTTCCACACCGAGAACATCCAGCAGTTCGCGAACGACGTCGACAAGGCGACGGGCGGCAAGCTCAAGATCACCGTCCATCCGAATGCGTCGCTGTTCAAGGCGCCGGAGATCAAGCGCGCCGTGCAGGGCGGCCAGGCGCAGGCGGGCGAGATCCTGCTCGTCAACTTCGAGAACGAGGATCCGGTATATGGCCTCGACGGCGTGCCGTTCCTCGCAACGTCGTATGCGGATGCGATGAAGCTTTACAAGGCCGAGCGGAAGACGCTCGAGGAGAAGTTCGCGAAGCAGGGCATCAAGCTGCTCTACGCGGTACCGTGGCCGCCGCAGGGCATCTTCACCAAGCGGACGCTCGCGAGCGTGAACGACATGAAGGGGCTCAAGTGGCGCGCGTACAGCCCCGCCACCGCGAAGATCGCCGAGCTCGTCGGCGCGCAGCCGATGACCGTGCAAGCGGCCGAAGTGTCGCAGGCGCTAGCAACCGGTGTCATCGACTCGTACATGTCGTCGGGCGCGACGGGGTTCGACTCCAAGACGTATGAGCACATCAAGAACTTCTACGACACGCAGGCGTGGCTGCCGAAGAACGCGGTGATCATCAACCAGAAGGCGTTCGACGCGCTCGACAAGCCGACGCAGGCGGCGCTGCTGAAGGCCGCCGCCGACGCCGAAGCGCGCGGATGGAAGCTGTCCGAGGAAAAGAACGGCTGGTACGTCGATCAGCTCAAGCAGAAGGGCATGAGCATTATCAGGCCCTCGGAGCAGCTCACGGCCGATCTGCGCAAGGTCGGCAACCTCATGCTCGCCGAATGGCTGCGCAAAGCGGGTCCCGAAGGCCGCAAGGTGATCGACGCCTATCGCGCGATGTGACGCGGATGTCCGAGAGCAAGGCGCGCAGCGCCGCGGCGATCGGAAACAGCCGCGTCATCCCGAGCGCAGCGAGGGATCCGCTGTTAGAGCATTGCGACGAGGCATCTGCTTCATCCGCTTCATGAACGTGCGCCGCCTCCTCGATTCGCTCTACGGCGCCGCCGGATATCTGGCGGCGTTTTTCTTGGTGGGGACGCTCACGATGGTTCTCACCGCCGTCGCGGGCCGGTTTTTCAGCTTCCATGTGCCCGGCACCGATGCGTACGCCGGTTACTGCATGGCGGCGTGCGGATTCCTTGCGCTCGCTCACACGTTGAAGCGCGGCGAGCACATCCGGGTAAGCCTTCTGCTCGAGCACGCGAGCCCTCGTGTTCGGACCGCGCTCGAGCGCTGGTCGCTCGCGGTCGCGACGCTGCTGGCGGCGCTGTTCGCGTTCTACAGCGCGAGGCTCGCGTGGCAATCGTGGGAATTCAACGACGTCTCGACGGCGAGCGACGCGACGCCGCTGTGGATACCGCAAGTTGCGATGGCGGCGGGCACGCTGCTGCTCGCGATCGCGTTCGTCGACGAGCTCGTCCTCGAGGTTCGCGGCATGCGCCGTGTCGTGAAACCGGCCGAAGCGCTTCGCAATGAGTGATGCAGACGCGTGTATCGCCGTCATTCCCGCGAATGCAGCCGTGAGCGAGGCAGGCGAAGCCAAGTGCCGCAGGCGCGTTGCCGAGCGAACGGCCCGACCGATGCTGCCGGCTGCACATGGTTCTGCCGCCGCAAAAAGGTCGGGAATCCAGTGTCTTTCATCGAACGTCACTGGGTCCCCGCCGAAGTTTATCCCGAGCGAAGCCGAGGGACGGGGACGACAATCATGGACGCGCTGATCACCACGCTGCTGATCGTCGCGCTGTTCGCGCTGCTCGGAAGCGGCGTGTGGATCGGGCTTGCGCTCGCCGGCGTCGCGTGGTTCGGGATGGAGCTCTTCAGCGCGCGGCCTGCCGGTGATGCGATGGCCGTAACGATCTGGGGCAGCGCGTCGTCGTGGACATTGACCGCGTTGCCGCTGTTTATCTGGATGGGCGAGATCCTTTTCCGTACGCGGCTCTCGGAGGACATGTTCCGCGGCCTCGCGCCGTGGCTCGAGCGGCTGCCCGGCCGCTTGCTGCACACGAACATCATCGGCTGCACGATCTTCGCCGCGGTATCGGGAAGCTCGGCCGCAACGTGCGCGACGATCGGCAAGATGACGCTGCCCGAGCTCGCGCGCCGCGGCTATCCCGAGGCGATCACTGTCGGAACGCTCGCCGGCGCCGGAACGCTGGGCCTGCTGATCCCGCCGTCGATCATCATGATCGTCTATGGCGTCAGCGCGAACGTGTCGATCGCGCAGCTCTTCATCGCGGGCGTCGTGCCCGGTTTCCTGCTCGCAGCGCTTTTTTCCGGCTACATCGTCGTGTGGGCGCTCGCGCACCCGGATGCGATTCCGGCAATCTCCGAGCGCACGACGATTGCGCAGAAGCTCTTCGCGTCGCGTCACCTGATCCCCGTGCTCGCGCTGATCGGCGCCGTGCTCGGCTCGATCTACGCGGGTGTGGCGACGGCAACCGAGGCGGCCGCGTTCGGCGTCGTCGGCGCGCTCGCGATCTCTGCGCTGCAAGGCTCGATGAGTCGGCGCACGTTCATCGACAGCCTGCTCGGCGCAACGCGGCTTTTTTGCATGATTGCGCTGATCCTCGCGGGGGCGGCGTTCCTCACGCTCGCAATGGGATACATCGGCCTGCCGCGGCATCTGGCAGAATGGATCGGTGAACTGGGACTGACGCCGTTCGCGCTGATCATCGCGCTGGCGGCGTTCTACATCGTGCTCGGCTGCTTCCTCGACGGCATCTCGATGGTCGTGCTGACGATGGGCGTGATCCTGCCGACGGTCGAAAAAGCCGGCATCGACCTGCTGTGGTTCGGCATCTTCGTGGTCCTCGTCGTCGAGATGGCGCAGATCACGCCGCCGGTCGGCTTCAATCTCTTCGTGCTGCAGGGCATGACGAACCGGCAGATCACATGGATCGCACGCCAGGCGGTGCCGATGTTCCTGTTGATGACCGTGGCACTGCTCGCGGTCTGGTTCTTTCCCGATCTCGTCACCGCGCTGCCGCGGCAGATGAAGCTCGGCTAGCGTGCGAGACAAACCGATGATGGATACGATCGAAACGATGGAACGGCGTGCGGCGGCCACTGGCGAACGCACGTGGTCGGCGAACGTGCGCACGCCCTTCGCCGTGCTCGGCCTTATGACCGATGGTTGCGCGCTCACCGAGCTTCACTATCGGCCGCTGCGCGAGCGCGAGCAGGCGCCCTGCGATGCGATCGCCGAGCATGCCGTTCGCGAGCTCGAGCGCTACCTCGCCGATCCGCACTACCGTTTCACCGTTGCGCTCGCGCCGCGCGGCACGCCATTCCGGCGCCGCGTGTGGGAGGCCATTGCCGCGATTCCGGTCGGCGAATCGCGCACGTACGGCGAGATCGCGCGTATGGTGCACTCTGCGCCGCGAGCGGTGGGGCAGGCGTGCGGCGCGAATCCGATCGCATTGATCGTGCCGTGTCACCGCGTCGTCGGAAGCCGGGGCGCGCTCGGCGGATTCATGAACCATGCGAGCGGCGATCCGATCACAATCAAGCGGTGGCTGCTCGAGCACGAGGGCTATCGCTTCGGACTGCTCTGACGGCCGCGCGATGAGCGAAGACGCGTCCACGCTGATCGACGCGTTCTGCGATCAGGTCTGGCTGCAGGACGGGCTCGCGCCGGCGTCGCTCGTGAGTTACCGCCGCGATCTCGGCGCATGGTCTGCGTGGCTCGCCGGGCGCGGCGCGACGCTGCTCGGCGCGCAGCGCGGCGACGTCGAGGCCTGGCTCGCCGATCAGTTTCGTGCGAAGGCGAAAGCAACGTCGATCGCACGGCGGCTGTCGTCGCTTCGGCGCTTCTACGGTTTGCAGCTCCAAATGGGGCGGCTTTCGCGTGATCCGTCGATTCGCGTCCGCTCGCCGAAGCTGCCGCGCCGTTTGCCGAAGAATCTGACCGAAGCGCAGGTCGAGACATTGCTCGCGGCGCCCGATGTCGAGACGACGCTCGGCATGCGCGACCGCGCGATGCTCGAGACGCTGTACGCGACCGGCCTGCGCGTATCGGAGCTTGTCGGTCTTTCGATCGCGCAAGTCTCGCTCGACATGGGCGTCGTGCGCGTGATCGGCAAGGGCAACAAGGAGCGGCTCGTTCCGCTCGGAGACGAAGCGATCGATTGGGTGAAGCGTTATCTGCGCGACACGCGGCCGCTGCTCGCCGGCGAAGCGAAGACCGATGCGCTGTTCCTGACTGCGCGGCGGGGCCCAATGACGCGGCAGGCGTTCTGGGCGCTGATCAAGCGCTACGCGGTACGCGCGGGGATTCCCGCCGAGAAGCTGTCGCCGCATGTGCTGCGCCACGCGTTCGCGACGCACCTGATCAATCACGGCGCCGATCTTCGCGTCGTGCAACTGCTGCTCGGCCACGCCGACATCACGACGACGACGATCTACACGCACGTTGCGCGCGAGCGGTTGAAGCGCTTGCACGAGCAGCACCATCCGCGGGGTTGAGCGCTCTCGGGTGTCGGGAACTCTTACGAGTCGATCGTGGCGGCAGGCGGGTCGCGCACGGAACACCTTGATAATGCGGCGCCGTCTTTCGCTGGCTCGCCTCTTGCTGTCGCTGTCGAGCTTCGCAGCAACTGACGTTCGAACCCCGGGAGACAAACATAATGAAACGACTGCGCGGACTACTTTCGGCGCTTGCGCTCGCAACGCTCGCCGGTCCGATCCCTGCCGGAGCGGCGTCGATCACGCTCGGCGATCAGGATTTCGCGAGCGGCAGTCTCATCAGCCTTGGAACGTTCACGGCGGCGCAAGTCGGCGAGCCCGCGCCAATCGGCGCCTTCATCGGCAACGACATCGCGGGGACGTTCTTCTCCGCGTCCTGGACGTTCAACTTCGCGCCGGGAGCCGTCGGCTCGGCGTCCATCACATTCGGGATCTTCGACCACGATTCGGCGGCAACGGGCCAGCAGCTCGCATCGTTCTCGGTTGATGGCGTCGACCTGACCGCGGCGCTCAATGCGCTGTTCGAGGCGCCGGGCATCGGCACGCAGCAACAGGACGACGTATTCACGCTCGCGTTGTCCGGCGCCGCGCTCGCGACCCTCGCCGACGGCTCGGCGACGTTTTCGCTGACGCTGCAGGGTCCCGCCTTGTGCGGCAACGCGGGCACGACGATCGACTGCACGACGCAGGGCAATGGCGCCGGGCTCGATTTCTCGCGACTGGAGTACACGCAGGCCAGTGCTCCGGAACCGACCACGCTGGCGCTGTTCGCCGTCGCGCTTGCGGCAATTGCGTGGAGCCGTCGGCGCGGCGCGCGGTAGCTTCGGTTGGCATCCCGCCCTCGCTCGAGGGCGGGCGCAGCGGCAATCCGGTGCGCTTGACGCTCTCGCACCGTGAGCAAGGACAAGCAACCCGTCACCAGCGCCGTTCGCATGCTGCGCGAGCACGGCGTCGCCTTTACCGACCATCCGTACCCCTACGAAGAGCGTGGCGGCACCGCGGTGTCGGCGCGCGAGCTGGGCGTCGATGAGCACGCGGTCGTCAAGACGCTGATCATGGAAGACGACGCGAAGCATCCGATGGTCGTGCTGATGCACGGCGACCGCGAAGTGTCGACGAAGAATCTGGCGCGCGCGCTCGGCGTGAAGTCGATCGCGCCGTGCGCGCCCGCGGTTGCCGATCGGCACTCCGGATACCAGGTCGGCGGCACGAGCCCGTTCGGCACGCGACGCAAGATGCCGGTTTACATGCAGCGCACGATCGCCGACTTGTCCTACGTCTACATCAACGGCGGCCGGCGCGGCTATCTGGTGGGCATGACGCCGGCTGATCTCGCGCGCGTCCTGCACCCGACGGCGGTCGACATCGAAGCGTGACGCCAGAGTAGAGGGTCAGACTCGATACTCGCGAGTATCGAGTCTGACCCTCTACTCCTTGACCCTCTACTTCTCGTCGACATCGAGGCGTGATGCCGCACTGCCTCACGTTGCCGCAGGCCCGCGCCGCTCGATCTGCACGCCGAGCTCCTTGACGCCCGGAATCGGCGCGAGCTTCGCCACGCGAACCTTGACCCACGGCGCGTGGAACTCGTCGAGCACGACGTCGGCTACGGCCTGCGCGAAGCGTTCGAGCAGGTGATGCGGATGATCGGCGGCGAGCGCCTTGAGCCTCGCGACCACCGCCGAGTAATCGAGCGCGTCGGCGAAATTGTCCGAGGAGAACGCCGTTGCCGACGGAATCGCGAGCTCGACGTCGAGGCGGATCATCTGCGCGAGCTCGCGCTCCCATGCGTAGACGCCGATGCGGGTCGAAACGCGAAGGTCGTGGATGAAGATCGTGTTCATGCGTGAGTCGACGCCGCGTCCCGCGGTCGCGTTTGCTAGAATCGCCGCGGCATTCTAACCGACGCGGTAACGACACCGGTGCTCGCCTCGCTCGCCTTCATCGCGGTCGCTTACCTGACCGGCTCGGTGTCATTCGCTGTCGTCGTGAGCAAGGTGTTTCGGCTGCCCGACCCGCACACCTACGGCAGCGGCAACCCGGGCGCGACGAACGTGCTTCGCACCGGCAACCGCGCGGCCGCAGCGATCACGCTGATCGGCGACGGTGCGAAGGGCTGGCTCGCCGTGTGGCTCGCGCAAAAGCTCGGGCCGTCGTTCGCGGTCGCGGACTGGACGGTGGCTGCCGTGATGCTGGCGGTGTTCATCGGACATCTGTTTCCGGTCTATCACGGATTCAAGGGCGGCAAGGGTGTCGCCACCGCAGCCGGCATCCTGCTCGCACTGCAGGACGGCAACGCATCCGGCTGGCCGCTCGTGCTGATGCTCGCCCTCGTGTGGCTCGTGATGGCGTACGGATTCAAGATCAGCTCGCTCGCCGCGTTGACCGCCGCGGCGCTTGCACCGTTCGGCGCGTTTTATGTATTCGGAAACACCGCCGTCGCGTGGGCGATGGTGCCGATCGCGCTGCTGTTGTTCTGGCGCCACCGCGCGAACATCCACAAGCTGTTCGCCGGTGAGGAGCGCACGATCGGTCGTTAGGCGAATACCCTAGCGTACGCTCAAGCTCACGATCTGGTCGGCTGGCTGCTCGAGCTCCATGCCGGTGAGCTTCGCGTTGGCGAAGTGCAACCGGCGCGCGCCGCCGGCGTGCAATTCGTAGATCCATTCTTCCCGGTACACGCGGCCGTTGCGGAAGCGCTCGATGCGCTTCGGCACACCATAACCCGGCAGGTTCAGCACTTCGTCGTCCGACATTCCGACCTCGAGCGTCGTGCGGTGGAACGCGACGTCGCGGCGGTAGGGGAAGACGGGCGCGCTCTGGACAGGCGCGGGCGTGCTCTGGGCAAGCGCGGGCGCCGCCGGCGGCGTGGATTTCGACGCGCTGATCAGCGTCTGCACCTGATCGGCCGCGCACGGACGGGATTGATAGATGATCCCGGACGAATCGACGCACTTGTAGATGTCGGCATGAGCCAGCGCCGGCCAGCCGATCGACAACACGCCTAACAGAACCAGACGCTTCATGCAGCCCCCGACAGCGGTGCATCAAGCGCTACGTTCGCGCGGTTGCGCGCTTCAGGCCCTCAGCGGATGGCTCATCGGCTTGTAGGACGTTGCCGCGTCGACGAAACCGCTTCGAGCTCCCAACGCGGGCGCACGGAGAACGACGTCGACGACGGGATTTCGGCCGCGAGCCGCAGGGCGCCGACGAGCGCGATCATCGCCCCGTTGTCGGTACAGAACTCGAGCGGTGGAAAGAACACTTCGCCGCCGCGCGCCTCGATCGAATGCGTGATCCTGGCGCGAAGCTCGCGATTGGCGCCCACGCCGCCCGCGACCACCAGGCGCGAACGGCCGCTTGCCGCGAGCGCGCCGATCGACTTCGCGACGAGCACGTCGACGACGGCGTGCTGGAACTCGCTCGCGATGGCCGCCTTGCGTGCGTCGGTCAGCGGCTCGCGTCGTGCGAGCGTCAGCACGGCGGTCTTCAATCCGGAGAAGCTCATGTCGAGGTCGCCGGAGTCGATCATCGGCCGCGGCAAGCTCACGGCGCCGTCACGGCCGCTCTCGGCGAGCGCGGCCAGCGCGGGGCCACCCGGGTACGCGAGGCCGAGCAGCTTCGCCGTCTTGTCGAACGCCTCGCCGGCGGCGTCGTCGAGCGTATCGCCGAGCAGGCGATACCGGCCGACCGCCTCGACGTCGTAGAGCTGGCTGTGACCTCCGGAAACGAGCAGCGCGACGAACGGGAATGCGGGCGCCGGAGTTGCGAGCAGCGGCGATAGCAGATGGCCTTCAAGATGATGGATTCCGACGGCAGGCTTGCGCAGTGCATAGCCGAGCGCGCTCGCGATGCTCGCGCCGACCAGCAGCGCGCCGGCGAGCCCTGGTCCTTGCGTGTAGGCGATGCCGTCGAGATCCGTGAGCGAAAGCCGCGCCTCGCCGAGCACGCGCTGCACGAGCGGGACGACGCGCCTCACATGGTCGCGCGACGCGAGCTCGGGCACGACGCCGCCATATGCCGCGTGCAGCGCGATCTGCGAATGCAGCGCATGCGCGACGAGCCCGCGCGCCGTGTCATAGATGGCGACGCCCGTCTCGTCACAGGAGGTTTCGATGCCGAGCACGCGCATCGGGCGATTATAGGGCGCAGGCCTCGTGGGCCTGCCGTCGGGCTTGCCAAGCTCCGCACTCGGCTGTTATCATGTTGGGCTACCGTAACTACCTGCCCGCAAAGGATTAAGGTTCATGCCCAGCGTTCGCGTCCGCGAAAACGAGCCGTTCGAGGTGGCGCTTCGCCGCTTCAAGCGCACGATCGAAAAAACCGGCCTTCTCACCGAGCTTCGCGCGCGCGAGTTCTACGAAAAGCCGACCGCCGAGCGCAAGCGCAAGCTCGCCGCCGCGGTCAAGCGTCACTACAAGCGGCTGCGCAGTCAGCAGTTGCCGCCGAAGCTCTACTGAGCCGACACCGTCTATGTGAAAAAGGGGCGAAGCGATTCGCCCCTTTTTGTTTCAAGGAGACCCCATGAGCCTCAAGGACCGAATCACCGCCGACATGAAGGACGCGATGCGCGCGAAGGACGCGGCGCGGCTGTCGGCGATCCGCCTGCTGCTCGCAGCGATCAAGCAGCGCGAGGTCGACGAGCGCGTGACGCTGTCCGACGCCGATGTGCTGGCCGTGATCGACAAGATGGTGAAGCAGCGAAAGGACTCAATCAGCCAGTTCGAGGCGGGAAATCGGAAGGACCTTGCCGATGCCGAGCGCGCCGAGATCGCCGTGCTCTCGGCCTACCTGCCGCAGCCGCTGTCGGCGGCCGAGATCGACGCGATGATCCGCGATGCGATCGCCGCGACGGGCGCGGCCGGCGCGCCCGGCATGGGCAAGGTGATGGGCGTGCTCAAGCCGAAGCTCACGGGCCGCGCCGACATGGGCGCCGTATCGGCGAAAGTCAAAGCCGCGCTGGGGATTTGAACGTCTTCCCGCGAAAGCGGGAATCCAGCGTCTTTGCGCGAAAGACACTGGGTCCCCGCCTTCGCGGGGACGACATTCGGGCTCGGAACCGCGAAGGCGCCGGCGCGGTCCATCGGAGACAGAACGTTCGTACGGCCGCCGGTCGGCGGCGCTGGCGCCTCGGCGATGGTTGCCTATAATTCGGAGGACCCCATCGCATGCGGGTCGGCGCCGCAAGCGGGCGCGAGCGTCAACCCCATGATCCCGAACGATTTCATCCAGACGCTGCTCGCGCGCGTCGACATCGTCGACATCGTCGACCGCTATGTGCCGTTGAAGAAAGCGGGCGCTAACTACGTAGCCTGCTGCCCGTTCCACAGCGAAAAAACGCCGTCATTCACGGTCAGTCAGACCAAGCAGTTCTACCACTGCTTCGGCTGCGGCGCACACGGCACCGCGATCGGTTTTCTGATGGAGCACGCGGGTAAGCCGTTTCCGGATGCCGTCGAGGAGCTCGCGCGCGACGCGGGCCTCGAGGTTCCGCGAATCGAGCGCCCCGGCGACGCCGAGCGGCGCGAGCAGGCGCAGGATCTCTCCGGTCTGCTGCTCACCGCCGCCAAGTTCTATCGTGCCCAACTCAAGGACTCGCCGCGGGCGATCGAGTACCTGAAAGAGCGCGGGCTCACGGGCGCAGTCGCCGCGCATTTCGGCATCGGATACGCGCCGGATGCGTGGCAAGGGCTCGCTGACGCGTTTCCTCGTTACGACGATGCCGCGCTCGAGACCGCGGGCCTCGTGATCACCGGCGACGCCGGCAAGCGCTATGACCGGTTTCGCGACCGGGTGATGTTCCCCATTCATGACAGCCGCGGGCAGGTGATCGGATTTGGAGGCCGCGTGCTGGGAAGTGGCGAGCCGAAATACCTCAATTCGCCGGAAACTCCGCTCTTCTCGAAGGGAAAAGAGCTCTACGGACTCTATCTTGCGCGAAATGCGATTCGCGACGCCGGCCGGGTCGTCGTTGTCGAAGGCTACATGGATGTCGTTGCGCTCGCCCAGCACGGCGTCGAGTACGCCGTCGCCACACTCGGCACGGCGACCACGCCTGTGCACGCTCAGAAGCTCTTTCGGCTCGCCGATACGGTCGTGTTCTGCTTCGACGGTGATGCCGCCGGCCGCAAGGCCGCATGGCGCGCGCTCGAGAACACGCTTCCGGTCGTCGCCGACGGCAAGAACGCTGCGTTCCTGTTCCTCCCCGATGGCGAGGATCCGGACGATTTCATCCGCAAGCGCGGCAAGGCCGCGTTCGAGTCGGCTATCGAGCGCGCGACGCCGCTGTCGGAGTTTCTGCTCGCCGAGCTCACGCGCGAGCACCCGCCGACGAGCGCCGAAGGCGGCGCCGCGCTGGTCGCGGCTGCCCGGCCACTGCTCGCGCAGATGACGGCACCGGTGTTGAGCGCGCTGTTGCGACGGCGGCTCGGCGAGCTGACCGGGCTTCCGGAAACCGAGCTGCGCGGACTGCTCACCGCGCGCGATCCGCGCGTCGACCGCAGCCCAACGGAAGCCGATGCCCTGCGTCCCGCGGCGCCGTCGGGTGCTCGACGTGCATTCGGGACGGCACGCCGCGCGCCGTCGCTTGCACGCGAGCTGATCCAGAGCCTGCTGATGCAACCGGAGCTCGCAAGGTCGCTGGAGCTGCCGCCAATCGACCTGCAGAGCGCGGACGGCGCGGCGCTCGCCGCACTCGCCGGCTTCTGCGCGACGGCGAAAGGGCCGCTCACCGCCGCCGGCGCGTTGCAGCACTTCGCGGCGACCGAGCACGAACCGGTGCTCGCAAGCGCGCTCGCGAGCGCCGAGGATCACGGCATGACGCCCGAGGTCGCGGCGGAAAACCTGCGCGCGGGAATCGACCGTTACTGGCTGCAGGCGCGGCGAGCCGGCGCCCCGCTCGGGACGAGCGCGCCGGACGTTTCGCCGGAAGAGACGCGCAGGATCGCGCAGTTAGAGGCCGTTCGGCGCGGGGCGCCCATCGCGGGCCCGGAGACGAACGGTTCATGACCCCTATCGTGCTATAATTTACGGTTTTTCCGATTTGCCCCCATATGTAGGGCATTCGATATCCCAGCCGCCCAGGATCACCATGGCCAACAAGCCCGCCCGCCCTGCCCGCAAGACCCCGGCCCGCTCGAAGGCCGCGACGAAGCGAAACGCGAAGAGCTCGTCGCGCGCCAAGAAACGCGTCGGGAAGGCGTCTACTCGCCCGGCCTTGAAGAAGGCATCGCCCAAGTCGCGCGCGCACAAAAAACCCGCGACGAAGAAGCCGGTCGCCAAAACCAAGTCGGTTAAGCCGCTGCCCAAGGCCAAGCCGCACCTGACGCTCGTCAAGCCGGTCGCGAAGGGGCACGCCGCAAAGGCGCCCAAAGTCATCGCCGGCAAGACGACCAAACCTGCGGCCGCGCCGGTCGCGCCGATCGTCAAGGGCGCGGCCTCGAAATCCGTCCCTGCCCCGGTCGCCGGCGGCAAGTCGACCGCGAGCGAGATCGCCGCGCGACTGTCTGCCAAGCGCACCGAGGACGCGGCGGCGAAGAAGGGCAAGAACGGCAAGCACACCGAAATGGCGCCACGCGAGCTCACGCCGGCGGACGTCGAGGCACGCAAGCGGCGCCTCAAGAATTTGATCGTGCTCGGCAAGGAGCGCGGCTTCCTCACGTACGCCGAGATCAACGATCACCTGCCCGAGGACATCCTCGACGCCGAGCAGATCGAGGGCATCATTTCGATGATCAGCGACATGGGCATCCAGGTCTACGACCAGGCGCCCGATGCCGAAACGCTGATCATGTCGGAGAACGTCCCCGCGGTCGCCGCCGAGGACGCCGAGGAAGAGGCCGAGGCCGCCGTCTCGACGCTCGACTCCGAGTTCGGCCGCACGACCGATCCGGTGCGTATGTACATGCGCGAGATGGGATCGGTCGAGCTGCTCACGCGCGAAGGCGAGATCGAGATCGCGAAGCGGATCGAGGAAGGCCTGAAGCACATGATCATGGCGATCTCGGCCTGCCCGATGACCGTCGGCCAGATCCTCGATCTCGCCGACAAGGTCGACAAGGACGAGCTCAAGATCGACGACATCGTCGACGGGCTGATGGATTTCAACGAGCAGCTCGCATCGATCGACGAGTCCGACGCGGAGATCGACGAGGAAGAGGACGAGGGCGACGCCGGCGCAATCGCAGCCGAGAACCTCGAGCGGCTGAAAGTCGCTGCGCTCGAACGCTTTGCGACGATCCGCAAGTTCTACACTCGCATGCTCGCCGTGCTGCAGAAGGAAGGCCACAAGGCGCCGAAGTACCTCGAGCTGCAGAAGAAAATCTCCGCGGAGCTGATGCAGATCCGCTTCGCGGCGCGTCAGGTAGAGCGCCTGTGCGACAGCGTGCGCACCGAGGTCGACAACATCCGCCAGACCGAGCGCAAGATCCAGGACCTCGTCGTGAACAAGGCCGGCATGCCGCGGCCCGACTTCATCCGCAAGTTCCCGGACAACGAGACGAGCCTGCGCTGGATCGACCGCGAAGTGTCCGCGCATCACCCGTACAGCGAGCAGCTTTCGAAGTACCGGCAGGCGATCGTCGAGCAGCAGCAGAAGCTGCTCAACCTGCAGGCGCGCGTGATGATCCCCTTGAAGGACCTGAAGGAGATCAACAAGCAGATGTCGACCGGCGAGGCGAAGGCGCGCAAGGCGAAACGCGAGATGACCGAGGCGAACCTGCGCCTCGTGATCTCGATCGCGAAGAAGTACACGAACCGCGGCCTGCAGTTCCTCGACCTGATCCAGGAGGGCAACATCGGCCTGATGAAGGCGGTGGACAAGTTCGAGTACCGGCGCGGCTACAAATTCTCGACGTACGCGACGTGGTGGATCCGGCAGGCGATCACGCGCTCGATCGCCGACCAGGCGCGCACGATCCGCATCCCGGTGCACATGATCGAGACGATCAACAAGATGAATCGCATCTCGCGGCAGATCCTGCAGGAGACGGGTCAGGAGCCCGATCCGGCGCTGCTCGCCGAGAAGATGGAGATGCCCGAGGAGAAGATCCGCAAGATTCTCAAGATCAGCAAGGAGCCGATCTCGATGGAAACGCCGATCGGCGACGACGACGACTCGCACCTTGGCGACTTCATCGAGGATCTGTCCACCGTCGCGCCTTCCGACGCCGCGGTCAACGCCAGCTTGCGCGATGTGTGCAAGGACGTGCTCGACACGCTGACCCCACGCGAGGCGAAGGTGCTGCGGATGCGCTTCGGCATCGAGATGAACACCGACCACACGCTCGAGGAAGTCGGCAAGCAGTTCGACGTCACGCGCGAGCGCATCCGCCAGATCGAGGCGAAGGCGCTGCGCAAGCTGCGCCACCCATCGCGCTCCGAGAAGCTGCGCAGCTTCTTGGAGGGAGAGGGCTGACGGTTGTCGTCCCCGCGCAGGCGGGGACCCAGTGTCGTTGCATTGAGCAAGGCCCCGGCTCGCCGGGGCTTTTTTTGTCAGGTCGCGAATGCGTGTCCGACGTGCGCCGAAGACCTGAGCTTCATCGCGATTACGAAGTGGATCAGCAGGTAGATCGGCACGAGCATCGCCGGAACGATGGCCCATGGCAGCGTCGTCATCGCCAACGTGCCCGGTCCCTCGGTGAATACGCGGATCGGCGTGCCGGGCGCCGACAGCGCACCGAGTGCAATCGCGACGATGAGATCGAGCGCACCGAGCGCGTTCCACGCGCGCAGCAGTCCCGTATGAGCGTCGGCGCGACGCGCGGCCAAAGCGGCAAGAGGAATCGCCAGCGCGCCCACGAGAATGTCACCGCCGCCTGCGATCGGTGGGAACGGACCGGACAAACGACCGTCCTCGGCAACGAGGATGAAGAAGAGGCCGCCGAGCCGCGCGATGTTCACCCCGACGAGAGCCGGCAACGGCACGCCCGTTGCGGCCTGCCGGAAGCGAGGCACGAAATACCAGCCGGCGAACAGCAGCGCGAGAAGCACGACAAACGCAAGAACCGGCGCCGGAACAGGACCTGTCGCCCCCGGCGCGAAGCCGCCGAGCGCGCCGATGGCGACGACGAGGATTCCCCACGACGCGGCGGCCGCATAGGCGGCGAGCTTCGCCGGCGTGCGAAGCGGGGAATAACCGATCAGCGCACCGACGATGACCGCATACGCTGCCGTACCGAAGATCGCACCGAGGATGTCAAGCATTGCAGGCCTCCCATTCCAGTAGACATCGTTCTCATCCCATAGGACCCACCTGGTTGCGACAGTGCCAGTGCATCGATTGTCGCGATGGCTAATCCGACCGGTAATTTCGACCGTTATGACGCGGGCGAACCGTGTCCAGCCATCGCGTCGCGAGCGAGCACGCCTGGGTTCAACGCGCGCACGGAATTTGCAGACCGTTCCATACGCTGCGTGCCGCGCGCGACGCATCTGGCGTCGCGCGGCGCGCGGTGAAATTTGCAACGCGGCTGCACCGGCGGTGGAGAAGGCGCCGGATCGGGCTGCCCGTTCCGCACAAGGAGTCCGTCATGTCGCAATCCACGTTCAGGAAGACCGCGCTCGCCGCCGCACTGCTGACGGCCGGCATCGCGTTCGGCGCGCAAGCGCAGACCTACGGCACGCAGCCGTCGACGGCGCAGAAATCGAGTGGCGCTACGACGTCGCCGACCCCCGTTCCGAATTCGACCGGTCAGGCGAGCACGGCGCCGGGCACCGCGCCGATGACGCCGGGAACACCGTCCGCGACCACGACGACGATGGGCAATCCGCCCGCCAGCACGACCGACCGCTCCGCCGGCAAGAACGCGGGCTCGCTCGCGTCGGGCGATCGCAAATTCATCGAAAAGGCCGCGAAGGGCGGCATGGCCGAAGTCGAGCTCGGCAAGCTCGCGCAGGACAAGGCGTCGAGCGACCAGGTCAAGCACTTTGCCAAGCGGATGGTCGACGATCATTCGAAAGCAAACGACGAACTGAAGAAGCTCGCGTCGTCGAAGAACGTCACGCTGCCGACCGAGCTCGATCGCGGCGAACGGCGCGAGATCGACAAGCTCGCGAAGAAATCGGGCGCCGACTTCGATCGCGAGTACATGAAGCACATGGTGTCGGACCACAAGAACGACGTGAGCGAGTTCAAGTCGGAGGCGAAGTCGGCGAAGGACGCCGACATCAAGAACTTCGCATCGTCGACGTTGCCCACGCTCGAGCAGCACCTCGACCTCGCGAAGTCGACTGAATCGGCGGTGAAGAGCGCTGCCAAGACGTCGAGCGGGCGCACGACGACATCGAGCGCAGCGCCGTCGACGTCGAACACGCCGCCGACGCGAGGTGCGCCGGCTGCCAAGTCCACTGGGGCCTCGAGCTAAGCGCCGGTTGTCATTCCCGCGAACGCGGGAATCCAGCGTCTTTGAGCGTACGAACGACACTGGATCCCCGCCTTCGCGGGGATGACAACGCCACGCCGGTTGTCATTCCCGCGCAGGCGGGAATCCAGTGTCTTACGGCCGCCGATACGCCGCGAGGTAGCTCGCGTCGGGCAGGACGTCGCCGCCGATCTCGCGCGGCAGTCGCCCCTGCCACACCGGCTGGAACACGCGCTCGAGCAGCGCCGCGACGTTGGCGCCGTCGTCGGCCCAACCCTGATCCGTCGGCACTGCGCGCCTGACATTGTTCGCGACGAACAATCCGCCGTCAGCCCGGATCGATTTCGCGAGACGCTCGACTTCGACGTCCGCGCGCGCCGCGTGCTGGATCACCCACACGGCGAGTCCGACGTCGGCTCGAAAGCCGCGCGCCACCAGCAGGTCGAGCACGTGCGGCGACACGACCGAGAAGCGATCGGAGCCGACGTATCCGGGCGCGAGCTGACGCATGCTCATGCTCATGTCGGCGCCGATCACCCAGCAGTCGAAACGTTCGATCAGCGCCTTCGCCATGCGGCCGAGCCCGCAGCCGTAGTCGAGCACGACATGCTGTTGCGTCAGCGCGAAGCGCTCGGCGATGCGATCGACCAGATACGGCGTCTCGAGGCGCCAGCGCGAATCGGTCGTCGTGCCGGCCTCCGGCGTGAGGATGATCCGGCGGGCTTCGTCGACGTCGTGAACATCGAACACGTACGGCGCATACGTTGCCGAACGTGCAGGCGTGTCGCTCATCTGAAGATCAGCACCGGCACCTTGCTCGCGGCGAGAACCTTCGTCGCAACCGATCCCATCACGAGATTCGCGAGCGCCGTGTGGCCATGCGTGCCCATGGCGATCAGATCGAAGCCGTTCGCCGCCGCGTACGAGACGATCTCGTTCGCCGGATCGCCGACCTTCTTTTCGATCGTGTACGCGATACCCTGCTTGTCGAGGAACTTGCGCGCGCCGGCGAGCGCCTGATCGGCCTCATCGTCGTAGTAGCGCTGCACGGTGTCCTTGCCGACCCAGCTCGCAGCGGCACCGTACGGGAGCGCCGGATGCACGTACATCAGCGTGACGCCCGGCTTGTCGCGGAACCAGTCGAGACGCCGGGCGAACGCCTCGAGCATCGTTTGGCATTGAGGCGAACCGTCGATCGCGACGAGGATCTTCATGGCGATTGGCCGAAAACGCGCGTTGCGCGCAGCCTTGAAGTGTAGCGCAATCGGCGCTAGGCCAAGTCCAGCACCATGCTGACCTGGTCGGGCTCCTGCGGATCGTCGTGCGCCACGAATCCGATCCGCTCGCAGAAATGCACCATGTTCGAGTTCTGCTTCAACACGGCGCCTTCGAGCCGCGCGATACCGCGCGATTTCGCACACGCGATCAGCCGCTGCATCAGTACGCGGCCGACGCCGCGCTTTTGCCATTCATCGGCGACGACGACGGCGAATTCGGCGCTCTCGCGGTCGGGATTGGCGATGAAGCGCGCGACGCCCACGAAGCGGGGCGAAGGCGCGCTCTGGTCGATCGCGACGAGCGCGAGCTCGCGGTCGTAGTCGACCTGCGTGAAGCGCGCGAGCATCGACGGCGTCAACTCGTGCAGCCGGTAGAAGAAGCGGTAGTACTTCGTCTGCTCGGAGAGCCCGTGGACGAATTCGCGCTCGAGCTCGGCATCCTCGGGCCGGATCGGCCGCACGTGCAGCACCCCACCGTCGCGAAGCTCGACGTCGGCGGCGAGCTCGCTCGGGTACGGATGGATCGCCATGTGGCGGTATCCGCCGCCGGCGAACCTGCGCTTGGAATCGATCACGACGCGCGCGTTGCCGATCAGCACGCCCTTCGCGCCGACGTGCACCGGATCGAGCGCGAGCGTGTGCACCCACGGCAACGCGCAGACGAGGCTCGACACGGCGAGCAGCATGCGCACGAGGAGCTCGAGATCGGGCGGCTCGTCGCGCCCGATTCGAAGCGATGCGGCGGCGCGCGTTCCGCTGATGAGATCGAGCGCAAGCTTTCGATTCAAAGGCGGCAGCAGCACCGCCTTTTCGCGGTCGACGAGCGCAGCGACGCCACTGTTTCCGAACGTGATGACGGGCCCAAACACCGCGTCGGTATGAACGCCGATCGCGACGTTGCGCGCATCGGCCATCGTCCGTGCCTTGTGCACGACGACGCGCGGCGCGGCGCTCCGGCGCGCTCGTGGCGCGACTCCGACGAGGTCGGCGTACGCGCGTGCAAGCATCCGTCCGTTGCGCAGATTGACCCGCGGCTGCATATGCGTTGCGTTTGCCGCGATGGGCGGCTCGTCGAGCGCGAGCGAGACCGGATATCCCAGCTTGCGCGCGGCCACTTGCGCCTCGGCCAGCGTGCCGGCCGCTTCTGCGCCGACCACCGGCAGGCCGAACGCGGCGAGCAGCCGCTGCGTCTGCAATCCGGTCAGCACGGTGCGATTCGCATTCGCCGCCTCGTCGCGCACGTGCTCGGCCGCGGCGAGATCGGGCAACTGCGGTTCGGGCTGCCACGACGGCACTTCGAGCAGCCATTCCTGGTGTCGGCGATAGGCGGCGAGGAACGAAAACGCCTCGACCGCGTTTTCCGGCGTATAGAAATTGGCGATGCCGCCTGCCTCGAGCGCCGCCTGCATCTCCACGCGATTGCGCGCGCCGAGCCAAGCGGAGATCACGGGCTTCGCCGACCCGCGCGCGACGCCGGCGACGGCGCGCGCAGCGTCGATCGCGGCGATCGCCGGGCGGGGAACATGCAACGCGAGCACGGCGTCGACATTCGGATCGGCGAGCGTCTTGGACACGGCCGCGGCGAGCCTCTCGGGCGACGCATCGCCGCGCACATTGACCGGGTTCGTCGGCGCAGCGGGCGCCGGCAGCAGCATCGCAAGCGCGCGCCGCGTCTCGGCGCTGAGCTTCGCGAGCGGAACGCCACGATCCGCGGCACTGTCGGCGGCGAGCGTGCCCGGTCCGTGCCCGTTGGTGACGATGGCGAGGTGATCGCCGCGCGGGATCTTGCCCATCTTCAGAATGCGCGCTGCGGCGAACAGCTGGATGATCGTGCGCGCGCGCACCGTGCCCGCGCGTTGCAGCGCGGCGTCGAACACCGTGTCGGCGGAGGGCGGCATATCGATGCCTTCGGCGTACGCGATCACGCGCTCTTTGGAGCGGCCCCCCTTCAGCACGACGACAGGCTTCGTGCGCGCCGCCGCGCGCAGCGCGGAAAGGAATCGCCGCGCATCGTGCACGGTCTCGACATAGAGGAGGATGCCGTCGGTGTCGCCATCGATGAGCAGCGCGTCGAGGAGCTCGCCGAATCCGACGTCCATCGCACCGCCGAGCGCGATCACCGTCGAGAAGCCGATCCCGGCGGGCCAAGCGAAATCGAGCATGGCCGTGCACACGGCGCCCGATTGCGCGACGAGCGCGAGCCGCCCTGCGAGAGCCTGCGACGACGACGTCGATGCATTCAATCCGATCTGCGGCCGTATGACGCCGAACGCATGCGGGCCGAGCAGCCGGATCCGCCGCTTGCGCGCAGCGGCGCCGACGTCGCGCAGCCAGCGCCGCGCCTCGCCTTCTTCCGGCGGCGGTGGCGTATAGAGCACGGCCGTCTTCGCGCCGATGCGGCTCGCTTCCTCGAGCACATCGGGCACCGCGGCGCACGGTGCGGCGATCAGCACGAGATCGACCGGCTTGCCGATCGTGTGCAGCGCCGAATGGCATTTGCGCCCGAGCACCTTGCGATGGCGCGGATTGACGGCGAAGAGCTCGCCTTTGAATCCACCCTCGAGCAGATTCTCGTACAGGATGCGGCCGATCGAGGCGGGCCGGTCCGACGCGCCGACGAGCGCGACGGAGGCGGGCGCGAGCAGCGGGCGCAAATAGTGGTGGAGTTGCATGCGCGAGGCGTCGGCGCGAATGGTGCGCGGCGCATTCTACCGTGCCGGTACAAAAGGCTGTCGTTCAAGCGAAGGCGGGAATCGAGTGTCGTTCGCACGAAAGTCACTGGGTCCCCGCGTTCGCCGGAACGACACCAGCCGTCCGCTATAATCGGCAACCGCACGCGTGCCGAACGGCTCGCGCGACGCGCGAAGCGCGCCGGTCGCCGCGGGCCCGTAGCTCAGTTGGTAAGAGCAGAGGACTCATAATCCTTTGGTCGCTGGTTCGAATCCAGCCGGGCCCACTCTTCCCGCCGCTACGCCTTCGTCTGCACGCCGATGCCGGCCGCGCCGGGCGAGCGGCGCACAAGCCACGCCCTGTTGTAGCGATAGAGCGCCATTTCGGCCGCACCGAACGCGAGACCCGCCGCAAGCGCAACCGCGAGTGCGATGACGAATGCCGCGTTCGCCCATTGCGGTGACGCGCCGAACGCCGTCGCCACCACGCGCACGACGGGCACGTGGACGAGATAAAGACCGTACGACCAGTCGCCAAGCCGCACGATCGGATGTCGCGCGGACGCGTCGCGACGCCGTGACAGCTCGGCCGCGGCAAGCACCAGCGCACCGAATCCGACGGCAAGCCACGCGAGTTGTGCTTCGGTCGCGCTCATTTGATTGGCGGCGAAAAGCGCAACGGGTAACGCGCAGACCAGCGGAATCATCGGCACGCGTTCGACGCGGCAAAACCACGCATACGCGAGAACGCCCGCGATGAACGGCAGGTTGAACGCCGACAGGACGATCAGCCGCCAACCCGGCAGGAACGCCGTCGCGCGCGATGGTTCCCACCACGCGGCCGCTCCGATGGCGAGCAGCCACCCGAGCATCGCCCACTCGCGGGCGTTTCGCCACGGCAGGCCTGCGATTGCCGCGACGAGCGCGTAGAAGAAGATCTCGTAGACAAGGCTCCACTCCACACCCAGCGGATAGTCGGCGCAACAGACCGGTAACAGCGAGACTCCGCGCACAGCCGCATCGAGCGACGGCGCATCGACGCCGAGCGCCCATTTCGCCGCAATGACGCCCAAAAACGCGAGCGCGTACGCCGGGTAGATGCGCAGCACCCGATGCGCCGCGAAGCGCGCAGGTGGGGTGCGCGCAAGCGAATGTGCGATGACGAATCCCGAGATCGCGAAGAACAGCTCGACACCCCATGAGAAATGGACGTCGAACGCTCGCGCGAGCGCGCTTTCGCCGACGAGCCGCCCGATGTGGACGTGCGCGTGATAGAGCAGCACGCCCGCGGCCGCGGCGAAGCGCAGCATCTGAATGTAATGGAAGCGCATGCGAGGGGCCGAGCCGGGTGAACGCATCGTCGCATTGCAGAGCGGCGCAAGTCTCGCACAAACGAGCGGTATCGGGCGATCGGCGGGATTCCCCAGCGCCGCGCGATCGGCGATACTTGGGCGCGCGCGAGGCCGCCATTCACCGGTACGGGCGCACAGGACCTTCAATGACGCTGATGCAACGCATCTATCGGCTTCTTCGCGGCGACAAGAGTCAGACGCTCGCCGCCGGCCTGTTGTTGCTGTTCCTGTTCGTGCTGTCCCCGCTCGCACCGCTCGACGCGCTGCTGCGCCTCGTCGCGATCGGTGCGTTGCTGGGCTTTTTGCTGCTCGCGGCCATCTTCGTGTTCGAGCCACGGCCGATGCTACGTGCGTTGATGGTCATCCTGGCGGCGACGGGATTGCTCTACGCGGCGGGCCAGTACGTCGATGATCCGACGATCGACGCGGCCGGTGCTCTGTTCATGCTGGTCTCGGCCGTGATGCTCGCGCTGATCTACGGGTCACGTGCGCTGCGAGACGGACGCGTCAACACGCACCGGATGATGGGCGCGGTCGTCGCGTTCCTGCTTGTCGGCGTCGTGTTCGCCCAGGCGTTTCGGGTGACGGCGCACCTTTCGCCAGGCGCGTTCGCGCTTCGCGGCGCGCCGGCATCGATGGCGGAGATCCTGCCGCGATTGAACGATTTCAGCTTCATTACGCTGAGCTCGGTCGGTTTCGGCGACGTCACACCGGTGCATCCGGTCGCGCGCACGCTCGCAACCGTCGAGGCGCTCGTCGGCGCGCTGCTGCTCGCGATTCTGATCGCGCGGCTGGTCGCGAAGGAGCTCGAATGGCGCCGCGAGCAGCGCGACATCGCGGCACGCGCAAGAGTCGCGTTGTCGGAGGATCCCGCGACGATCCGCGCGCGCGTCGCCGAGATCTACGTGCGTGGCAGCGGCATCGAGATCGGCGCACTCAACGAGCCGATGAAGGTGCCCCCCGGCACGCTCGTGCGCTACGTCGATTTACGTACTCCGGCCGAGCTCGCGCTCCACTATCCGCAGCTCGAACCGCGCAGCCTCATCCCGATCGATGTCGTCGACGACGGCGAGAAGCTCTCGACGTTCGCCGATGGCTCGATCGACTTCATCATCGCGAACCAGATGCTCGAACACTGCGAGAATCCGCTGGGCACGATCCGTCAGCATCTGCGCAAGGTGAAGCCCGGGGGCTCGCTCTTCTATGCATTGCCCGACAAGCGGGTGACGTTCGATGCGCAGCGTCCGATCACGCCGTTCGAGCATCTGGTCGCCGACGACGCGGACGGCGGCGCGCGCTCGCGCTTCGGTCACTATCTCGAATGGTCGAAGCTCGTCAACGGCGTCGACGACGACAAGGAAGCCGAGGCGCAGGCGCGCGAGAACGTCGCGCGACGCTATTCGATCCACTACCACGTCTGGGATTCGAACGCCTGGTTCGAATTCCTCGTCCGCGCACGCGAGTACCTTGGCCGCGCGTTCGACATCCGCTTTTGCCAGTTCACCGGTACGGAGGTCGTATGCGTGCTGCGTAAGGTCGAAAGCAGCGGCACGGCGAACGGCCCGGATGATCTGACAAAATCAGCGGACCACGAGCACCGTCCCAAGCACGATCAGTCCCATTCCGACCAGCCGAACCGCGTCGAGGGTCTCGTGCAGGAAGAACGCGGCGCCGGCCGATAGCGTGATCATCGCAATCCCGATCGCGACCGGATAGGCGATCGTCAGCGGGTGACGCTCGACGATCGCAAGCCAGATCAGGAACGACGCGACGTACAGAAGCGCCCCTGCGACGACCGCGATGCTACCGCCCGCGAGCCAGTCGGATGCGGCCCATGCCTGCCGCGCTGCGGGAAACCACGCCTTGACGAGCAGCAAGCCGGCCGTCGTCGCGATGGCATACGCCGCGTAGAGCGACACGGAAATGGCGGCGTTCGACATCAGAGCCGAGCCACAACCGATTCGCGACCACCGGCAGCGCCCGCGCGCTCAGACGCGTTCATCGAGACCGCGACCCGTTTCGACATGGTGAAAGGTCGGAGTCGCGCGCGCGATGAGGGCAGCGAGCGCCGGCTTCGTCGCCGGCGTTCGCGGTTCGCGAATGAGGTTTCGCAATTCCCGGATCAGCGAGTCGTCCATGCGCGGATTCATCCGATGCACGATCGCTTGCAGCGCTTCGTAGTCCAGATCGACAGCCGCTTCGCCGGCGCCGACGAACTCCTCGTACGGCTTTTCGCCGCTCGTGTCGAGCGGCGTCATCAGCAGCGGCCACGCGCGTTGCGTCGCGAGCCGATCCACCGCATGACGCGCCTCGGTTTCGTCATCGAAAGGAACAGCACGGTAGCCGAAATGACTGAGCACGCGCTCGGCGATCTCGTGCAGCCATTGCAATCCGACAGCCGCGTCGAAGCGTGGAATCGCGACGTGTCCGCCCGCCATGCCGAGCGCAGCGAGTAGACAGATCTCGCCCGCCTCCTGCGCGGCGATGAAATAACGGCGTGTGTCGCGCGGCACCGCGAGCGGCTGCCGCTTGTCGAGCCGTATGAGAAAGCTCTGCAGCAGGCTGCCGTTGGAGAACGCGACGTTGGCGAAGCGCGCCGATGTGCTGCAGGCAGCGCGATCGCTCGCGACATCGAACACGACGTCCTCCATCAGCCGCTTGCTCGCCCCCATCAGGCTGCTTGGATTGGCCGCCTTGTCGGTCGAAACGGCGAAGTACGAGCCGTGATGGCCGAACTCTCGCAGCCACTGCTTGAAGTCGACATGCTTCAGAACGTTCGTGTCGAGCATCTGCAGCACCGAATAGACGTCCTTCTCCGAGCGCACGTGCTTCAGCGCGGCGAAGTTCATCACGACGTCGTAGCGCGGGCTGTCGGCAAGAAGCCGCGCGGCGATCGGGCTGCCGTAGTCGATCGGCAGCGTGCGGAAATCATCGGTGCCGAGATCGTCGCTCGACGAGCGGAGATCGCGCACGAGCTCGGCCAGATAGTTCTCGCTTGCGTCGACGACGTGCACGCATTGTGGCCGGTAGCGCAAAGCGAGCCGCGTCGTGGCGGCACCGATCGAGCCGCCGCCGCCGACGATCAGCACGCGGCGTCCGCGTAACGCGCGATCGATCTTCGCATCCGCGGCCGCAAGGTCGTTGCCGAAGAGCGAGCGCTCGCGGCCGAGCACGAGCGCCGCCAGCGGATCGAGGCTCGGCAACGTCATCGTTGCGTCAGACGGCCGACCGGTTCGTCTTCGACGCCGAGCGGATGCGTCGAACGGGTTGGGGCGATCGCCGGCCGATCCGCACCGCCGACGCGGCGAGCCACGACGTAACGCGGCCGCGCCTTCACCTCGTCGAAGATGATCCCGACGTACTCGCCGAGGATGCCGAGGAAAAAGAGCTGGACCCCGCCGATCACGCCGACGGCGCCGAGCAGCGAAGCCCAGCCCGGAACGTCGTAATCGCCGATCATGTACACGCCGATCTGCACGATGACGAAAATCACGCTCAGCGCCGACATCGCGAGCCCAAGCGTCGTGCAGATGCGAAGCGGCGCTTTCGAGAACGAGCAAATGCCGTTCAGCGCGAACGCCATCAGCGTCTTCATCCGGTACTTCGACGCGCCGGCCGCCCGCTCGGCCGGCCGATAGGGTATGTACGCGACGGTGAATCCGACCCAGGTGAACAACCCGCGCAGGAACGGATTGCGCTCGTGCAACTGGGTGCGGAAGACATCGGCCACGCGCGACGAGATCAGACGATAATCCGCCGCGCCCTCCGGCAGCGCGATCTCGCCGATGCGCAGCAGCGTCCGGTAGAACCAGCGCGACGTCAGCCGCTTCAGCAACGGCGTTCGTTCGTCGTCGGCGCGGATTGTCTGCACGATGTCGGCGCCCGCTTCCCACTTTTCGATCAGCGTCGGAATGAGCTCCGGCGGATGCTGCAGATCGCTGTCGAGCATGATCAGCGCGTCGGCACGCGCATGATCGATGCCGGCGATCAACGCCGCCTGGTGCCCGAACCGGCGCGACATCACCAGCAGCTCGACGTTGTGCTCGCCGGCCGCGATATCGCGCAGGATCGCCTCGGTGCGATCGGGTGACGGGTCGAGCACGTAAACGATCGTCACGGCGTAACGGTCGCCAAGGGGCGTCACCACCGCCGAGAGCCGACGGTGGAACGTCGCGATCATCTCCTCCTCGCGGAAAACCGGGCAGACGATCGCGATCGATTTCATGCGACGCTTCTCGATGTCATCATCTGTCGCAGCCCTTCGCCGAACGGCACTTTCGGTGCCCAGCCCGTTGCCTCGCGCAGCGCGGTCGTGTCTGCGATGACGTCCATGATTTCACCACGGCGGCGCTCTCCGGTTTCGCGTACGGGTTTTCGCATCCCGGCAATAGCGCAGACGAGATCCACGATGTCGGCGATCGAATGGGATCGCCCGCTGCCGACATTGTAGGTGGCCCCGGCCGCGCCGCCCAGCGCGACGGCGATCAGCGCATCGACCGCGTCGGTCACATACAGATAATCGCGTCGCGGCGCGAGGTCCGCGACCTCGATGGACGAGCATGCGGAATCGAGCGCTTGCTCGACGATGCGAGGAATCACGAATGCGCTGCTCTGGCCCGCTCCGAACACGTTGAACTGGCGGACGACCATCACATCGATGCCGAAATGGCGGGCGTAAAAGCTGCATGCTTCTTCGGCGAGCGCCTTCGACAACGCATACGGATTCATCGGGTCGACGGCGGCATGTTCGTCGATCGGCAACCGCTCCGGATGGCCGTAAACGTATCCGCTGACGAAGACCATCGGGCACGCTGCGTGCCGGCACTGCTCGAGAACGCGCACAGTGCCGTGAGCATTGACGCGATGGAACTCATCGGGACGTCGCCATGAATCCGCAACGCCGGTCAGCGCGGCAAGATGAACGACGCAGTCACCCGGGCGCAGCGGCAGCGCATCGTCGACAACGCTCCAACCGTCGGCATGGCTCAACCCGACGGCGTCGATGTCGCGTTCGGCGAGCCCACGCATCAGCGCCCGCCCGAGAAAGCCGCCGGCACCGGTCACGACGAATCGATGCGGCGAGCGGTGGGTCATGCCGGCAGCAGACGCGGGCGCAGCTCGTCCCACTGCTCAACCGCGAATTGATAATCGGACGGCCGGCCGATGTCGAGCCAGAAGCCCGCGTAGGGCGCCACCTGCACTTTGCGGCCATCGGCGAGCAGCGCGAGCATCAGCTGGTCGAAACCGAACGCGCGGCCATCAGGCACCCAGGCGAGCACGTCACGCGCCACGCAATAGACACCCATACTGACGAGATACGGGATCTTCGGCTTTTCGTGAAAGCCGGTCAGCACGTTCGTGCCGTCGACGTCGAGCACGCCGAAATCGATCGTCTGCTCGCGATTCGCCGCTGCAATCGTGAAGAGCCTGCCTTCGTCGCTTCGATGTGCTTCCAGCAGCGAGGCGAAATCGAGATCGGTCAGGATGTCGCCGTTCATGACCAGAAAGTGCTGCGGCAGGTCGCGGATCAGCCGCAGCGGTCCCATCGTGCCGAGCGGCGTCGTTTCGAGCGAATAGTCGATCGCCACACTCCACTTCGCGCCGTCGCCGAAGTACGCGCGAATCAGCTCGGCCTGGTGATTGACCGCGAGCGTGATACGCGCAAATCCCGCTCGCGCGAGCTGACGGATCACGATCTCCATCACCGGCCAATCGCCGACCGGAACGAGCGGCTTCGGCAGCGTCACCGTATAGGGCAGCAGCCGCGTTCCGCGGCCCCCGGCTAGAATTACCGCACGCTTTTCCATTCGAAACCGTCGCCCGCGCCCGGATGGCGCCGCGCTATTTTACGCACTCGCCCGACTCATCGGCGAGGACATGCTCACGCCGGTCGGCGCGCGAGACCGCGGCACCCATGACCCGCAGCAAAACATCACCGCTTTGCAAGCAGGTAACGGCTGAGCCCGAACACCAGCGGGACCGTGAGCGCGATGACGATGGCAAGCGCCCATTCTTCACGCACTCCAGCTCGCTCGACGAGGACCCACAAGGCCGTCGCACCAAGCGCGTATTGGGCGACGTAGACCAGCGGAAATCTCAGGAAGTCATGAAGGCGCAGCGGCGCGTGGAACACAAAGCGCGCGTTCAGCACATACGAAAGCACGATGCCCAATGCATATGCGATCGCGTAGGCGACCGCGTACCCCAGCGGCTGAAGGAGCATCAAATATAGGGCGTAGGTGAGAACGGTGTTGACGGCGCCGGCGACGAGAAACCGCAGAAACTCGCGGCGCATCGTGGCCATGCGGGTCAGGCGTTGACAAGCCGGCAGTATTCGGCGTAATCGCGAATGTAATCTTGTGGATCGTAGTGTTCGGACGCGAATACGAGCAGTACCGCGTCCGGTGAATACTTGTACTGGATGCCCCAGATCATCGAAGGCAGGAACAGGCCCAGGTTCGGCCTGTCGAGCAGCACCTCTGCCCGGTGGCGGCCATCGTCGATGACCAGTGCGCACGAGCCTCGGATGCACACAAGAAACTGCAGGCACGTCCGATGCGCGTGCTCGCCTCGCACCTCGCGGCTGGGCACGTCGAGGACGAGAAAATAGCGCTTCGGCACGAACGGCACGCTGCGCTCGAATTCGCCGACGGTCAGGTTACCACGCATGTCCTCGATGAACGGAAGCTCATGCAGCGCCGCCTCGCCGACGCCGACCGGTTTCGCAGCGCCCGTCTCAGCCGACGCTCGAGCCACGGGATGAGGTGAACCGCGCACGGCGTCGACGTAGCCGGTGATTCGAGCCGGATTGCCGAGCGCGATCGCGTTCGGCGGCACGGTTCGCGTAACGACCGTTCCGGCGCCGACCATGGCACCGGCTCCGATCTCTATGCCGGGCAGAATGGTGGCGTTCGCACCGATCGACGCGCCCTTGCGCACGACCGTCCGCAACAACTGCTCGGGTCGACGCTTGCTGCGCGGAAACCCGTCGTTGGTGAAGGTCGCGTTGGGACCGACGAAAACGTCGTCTTCGAGCTCGAGCCCGTCCCAGAGCTGTACGCCGCATTTGACCGTCACGCGATCGCCGATGCGCACGTCGTTTTCCACGAATACGCCGTCGCAGATATTGCAGTCCTCTCCGATTCGGGCGCCGGGCAGCACGTGCGCAAACGCCCAGATTCGCGTGCCGCGGCCGATCGAAGTCGACTCGCAGAGCGCATGCTCGTGCACGAAGATGTCGGGTTTCATGTCTGTCTCCGTTCGATCCCGCCGGCGCCGGGAAAGCTCTGCGCGTTCATGACGAGCGCGAGCGGCCGCCCCTTCGTGTTTTCGTAGCCGCGCCATGCATACGTGCCGACAATCCCCAGACCGAGCGCGTTCAGGCCGCCGAAAAAGAGGACGATCAATACGGTCGGCGTGTATCCCGGTACGTCGATGTTGCCCACCAGGCGCGCGGCGAGAACGGTAACACCCACTGCGACGGCAAGCAGCACGCCGACGAGACCGAGGACGATCAATACCTTGACCGGACGATCGGTGAATGAGAACACGCTGTCGAGCAGGTAATTCAATTTCCGCCGGAACGACCACGCGCTCTTGCCGTGAAGCCTCGGCTGGCGATCGTATCGAATCTCGGCGCGTCGAAATCCGAGCCAGAACAGAAGACCTACGAGCGAGCTGTTCGTCTCGGGCAGGCGGACGAGCTCGTCGCGGAAGCGTCGGTTGCAGCCGAACACGTCGACGCCGCCGGCCGGGATGTCGCGATTGATGAGCGCGCGATACAGGCGCCAGAACAGCGACGACGCGAAGCGGCTGATCGGCGGATCGCTTCGGCTCGCGCGTGTTCCCACGACGACATCGCAGCTGTCGACCGCCAGTTTTCCGATGAAGTCGAGCATGAGCGACGGCGGCTCCTGCAGATCGGCTGCCCACGCTGCCATGTACTCGCCTGAACAGGCGCAAAGACCCGTGCGGATTGCCGCGAACGACCCGAAATTGCGGGAGTGCGCGATCAACTTCGCCGGAAAGGTCGCCCGCGGCAACGAATCGGCGAGCATGGCGTAACAGCGATCCGGGCTGCCGTCGACGACGAACACCGCTTCGAGCGGCATCGCGTGACGCGCGCGCACATCGGCGCTCAACGTTTCGAGAGCGGCGATAAGATGCGGCAGCGATTCCTCGTTGCGATAAACGGGGATGACGATAGAGAACATCACGGTCGCCAGGCATTGACGCAATCGACGACCGCATCGACTTCGTCGTCCGTCATTTCGGGGAAACAGGGCAGCGTCAATACCTCATCGCAGGCACTGTCGGTGACGGGAAGCGATGGCAGATCGGCGATAAGACCGGCGATCGCCGGCTGCCTGTAGTCGGGGAGCGGGTAGTGCACGTCGGTTGCGATACCGCCGGCACGTAGCGCCGTTGCGAGCGCGTCACGCTGCGAGCTGCGAACAGCGAACAGGTGCGCCACATACGCATCGGCGTCGAGCGGCGGGCAAATGACATCGCGATGATCGATGCGTTGCGCAAGACGCGCCGCAATCTCTCGCCGTCGTTGATTCCAGCCATCGAGCCGTTTGAGCGCGACGCGAAGGAATGCCGCCTGCATTTCGTCGAGTCGGCTGTTGCGGCCACCTGCCAGTGCCGCGCGGTACTTCCCGCTCCATCCGTATTGGCGCAGCTTGCGGATCCTGTCGGCGATGTCTGTCGAGCGCGTCACGACCGCGCCGCCGTCACCGAGCGCACCGAGGTTCTTCGTCGGATAGAAGCTGAAGCAGCCGATGTCGCCAAACGCGCCCGCCTTGCGCCCGCCGCGCGCCGCACCGTGCGCCTGCGCGCAATCCTCGATAACGGGAATGTCGCGATGGGCGCAGATCGCGAGCACGCGTTCCATGTCGTTCAGCCGCCCATACAGATGCGTGACGATCAAAGCGTCGGGCCGCTCGCGGTCGACGCGATCAGCGAGCGCCGCAGGGTCGATCAAGAGTGTGACGGCATCGACGTCGACGTACGATGGCGTTGCGCCGACCGCCAGAATCGCAACGGTCGCGTACATGCCGGCGTTGGCGACGGTTGCGACATGGTGTCCGGGGCCGATGCCGAGCGCCTTCAGCGCGAGTTCGAGCGCTTCTGTCCCGTTGGCCACGCCAACGCAATGCTCGACACCGCAGTATGCGGCGTATTCCGCCTCGAATGCGGCGACCTGCTCGCCGAGCACGAACCGACCACTGCCGATGACCGCGCGCGCCGCCTGCTCGAGCTCCGGACGCATCGATTCGGCGTGGCGGCGAAGATCGTTGATCGCGGGAAGGTTCACAGTCGAGATATGCGGACGCGCTATTTTACGCATTCGCCCGCATCCCCCGCCACGCGCGCGAACCGAAGCCGCTTGGCATCAGCGTCGAGCGAATCAGCGGGCTTGCAATCGCGTATCACTCGGCGCCCATGCCAAGCTATTATAGCGAACGCGCAAACGCGCATCGCAATCTAGCCTGACCCAACGGAGCGCTGAGCGGATGTGCGGCATCGCAGGCCTGATCGACGCACAAGCGCCCCGAGTCGACATCGTGCTTCGCGCGATGCTCGACGCGATCGTGCATCGCGGGCCCGACGGCGAAGGCGTCTACGTCGACGGTGGCATCGCGCTCGGCATGCGCCGGCTCTCGGTGATCGATCTCGCGCACGGCTGGCAGCCGCTCACCGCGCGCGGCGGTCGTGTGCTCGCGTTCCAGAACGGCGAGATCTACAACCACGGCGAGCTCCGCGCCACGCTCGCGCGCGAGGGCGTCCGCTTCGCCACTGCGAGCGACACCGAAGTGCTCGCGAAGGGCTACGAACGCTGGGGAATCGACGAGCTGCTGGCGCGCATCGACGGCATGTACGCGCTCGCGATCCTCGACCGCGACACTCGCGTGCTGCACGTCGCGCGCGATCGCTTCGGCGAAAAGCCCCTGTTCTACGCGGCAGCGCCCGGACGCTTTGCTTACGGCTCGGATCTCGGCATCCTCGCCGCGCTGCCATGGGTGGACGCGGGGCTCGATGCGCTGTCGCTGCGTCGCTATCTGGCGCTCCACTACGTGCCGGGCGATGCGACGATCTATCGCGGTGTCGCGCGCGTGCTCCCCGGCGAGCGACTCGAGATCGCTCTCGACGCGCCGGTACCCAAGCGCGTCCGCTACTACGTGCCGCCGCTGCCCGCGACGCGCGCAATCTCGAACGACGCCCTTGCGGCGATCGTGGAACGGGCGGTGGCATCGCGGCTGGTCGCCGATGTGCCGGTCGGCGTGTTCCTCTCCGGCGGCCTCGACAGCTCGATCGTCGCGGCGATCGCCGCGAAGCACAGACCCGGCGTGCTGACCTTCTCGATGGGCTTCCACTCGGCCGAGCACGATGAGAGCGCGTATGCGCGCGAGCTCGCGACGACCATCGGCAGCACACACCATCACTTCATGTTCGACGAGTCGAGGTTCGCGTCGCTCCTTCCCACAGTCGCGGCCGCGCTCGACGAGCCGCTGGGCGACCAGGCGCTGCTGCCGGTGTTCTGGCTCGCGCGCGAGGCGCGCCGCCAGGCGACGGTCGTGCTCTCCGGCGAAGGCGCCGACGAATTGTTCGCCGGATACGGCTACTACCGGCCGTTCGCGCCGATGCCCGGACTGTTCGCGCGGGTGAGACGTGCTTTCGTCGCGTCGCCCGGCCGCGACGTCGGCGCCTCGATCATCGACCGTCTGCGGCCGCAGACGCCGTCGGGCTTCCCGTTGCTCACCGACATCGCGACTCGCGCACGGCTCGTACCCGGCGACGCGCCTTCGAGCGATCGGTGGGAACGCGAAACGCTCGCATGGCTCACCGGCGCGCACGATCCGTTGCAGCGCGCGAGCGCCGCGGACGTCGCGACCTGGCTTCCCGATGACCTGCTGGTCAAGTTCGATCGAATGACGATGGCGGTGAGCCTCGAAGGGCGCGCGCCGTTTCTCGCGCCCGAGCTCGTCGAGGCCGCGCTCGCGCTGCCGCCTGCGCAGCGGATGAGCGCGGGCTCGAGCAAGGTCGCGCTGCGGCGAATCGCCGCGCGCTGGGTGCCCGAGCGCATCCACGACCGGCGCAAGCAGGGATTCGTGCTGCCGATGCGCCAATGGATCGAGCAATGGTTTGCCGCACACGGCGGCCCCGAGCCCTATTTTCGTGAGCACGCGGTACCGCGCGTCGATGGCGCCGAAATGGCGCGCATTGCCGTCGAAGATCTCGCCGCCGGCGTGCAACGCGAGCGGTTGCTGTTCGCGATGATCATGCTGGTCGAATGGCATGCGGCGCAACAGACGCGTGTTGCCGCGCTGCGGGCGCGCTACGCGGAGCGCGCGGAATCGGCGAGCCCGATCTAGCGCGAACCAGTTCGACGCGACCGCGCGACCGATAGGCTTGCGCTAGAATTGCGGGGCTGAGCGGGGCAGCACCTCGAGCGGCCCCCTACCCACGCGCCATGATGTCCTTCGATGAATGAGACGGCCGCCGTGCCGAATGCGCGCGCGGCAATAGCGGACGCCGCGTCGCCGGACGTCGTGCTCTGCGTCGATCTCGACGGCACGCTTCTTCGCGGAGACCTGACGTTCGAGTCGATGCTGGTGCTGCTGCGCGAGCACCCCTGGAGCGCGCTCGCGATGCCGGTGTGGCTGCTGCGCGGCCGTGCGCATCTGAAGAGCGAGATCGCGGCGCGCATATCGATCGATGCGCGACTGCTGCCCTACGACGAGCGTGTGGTGGCGTTGCTGCGGTGCGAACGCGATGCCGGCCGCCGCATTGTCCTCGCGACCGCCTCGCACCGGGCGTTCGCCGATCGCGTCGCGGCGCATCTGCAGCTGTTCGACGACGTGATCGCAACGTCGGGAACGACCAATCTTTCCGGCTCGCGAAAGCGCGAGGCGCTGGTCGAGCGCTACGGCGAGCGCGGATTCGACTACGCCGGCAACAGCAATCGCGACCTGCCGGTCTGGCGCTCGGCGCGCAACGCGTGGGTCGCAAACGCGGGCGCGCGACTTGCGCGACGGGCGTCCGCTGTCACCACCGTCGCGAAGTCGATCCCGACCAGCAATCGTCGCCTGCTTGCATCGTTGCGTGCATTGCGCCCGCACCAGTGGCTGAAGAACCTGCTGATCTTCGTGCCGATGATGATGGGCCACCGCTTGGGCGACACCGCGCTGCTCTCGAGCACGTTGCAGGGCTTTGTCGCGATGTGCGCCGTCGCGGCGAGCGTTTACGTGCTGAACGACCTGATCGATCTCGAGGCGGACCGCGATCATCCGACCAAGCGCGGGCGGCCTTTCGCCGCCGGCGATCTGCTGCCGCAGCACGGCTTCGCGCTGATCGTGCTGCTACTCGCCGCCGGCGGCCTGCTCGCCGCGCGGCTGCCACTGACGTTCACCGCGGTGCTTGTCGCCTACTACGCGATCACGGTCGCTTACAGCCTGCGCCTCAAGCGCATGATGATGCTCGACGTGATGACGCTTGCCGGCCTGTACACGCTGCGCATCATGGCCGGCGCGGCGATCATGGGATTGCCGCCGTCGTTCTGGCTGCTCGCGTTCTCGGTTTTCCTGTTCCTCTGCCTTGCGCTGGTCAAGCGCTATTCGGAATTTCTGGAGATGCGCAACACGGGTAACTCGTCCTCGCGCGGCCGCGGCTACCGCACCGGCGACCTGCCGCTGCTTGCGATGTTGGGTGTCGCGAGCGGATTCGCGGCGGTGCTTGTCGCCGCGCTCTACATCAACTCGAGCGAAGTGCTCGACCTCTATCGCTCACCGCAGATGCTCTGGCTCGTTTGTCCGTTGCTGCTCTACTGGCTGGGCCGCGTCTGGCTGCTCACGAGCCGCGGCGACATGCACGAAGACCCGGTCGTGTTTGCGCTCACCGACCGCGGCAGCCTGCTAACCGGGCTGCTGACGCTTGCGGCGCTGCTGCTCGCCACATGAGCGTTGCCGCCTATGCTTCGTGGGGCCGGCTCGCGGCTCCCGTTCACGATGCCTGGCGCCTGCGGCACCGCGGCGGTGCTTTGCCGGCCGCGGCAAACGAGCACGGCTGGCTCGCGTATGGCAACGGTCGAAGCTACGGCGACTCCTGTCTGAACGAGGGCGGCGTTCTTGTCGACACGCGCGGCCTCGACCGCTTCATCGCCTTCGACGAGGCGAGCGGCGTGCTCGATTGCGAAGCCGGTGTGCTGCTGTCCGACATTCTCGACGTGCTCGTCCCGCGTGGGTGGTTCCTTCCGGTGACGCCCGGCACACAGTACGTGACCGTCGGCGGCGCGATTGCGAACGACGTACACGGCAAGAATCACCACGTTGCCGGAACGTTCGGCGGCCACGTCGAGCGCTTCGACCTCGTGCGCTCCGACGGCACGCGGATCAGCTGCTCCCCCGCACGCAACGTCGAACTGTACCGGGCGACGATCGGTGGGCTCGGCCTCACCGGGTTGATCGAAACGGCGGCGATCCGGATGCGCAGGATCGCCTCGCCACAGGTCGCGGTCGAGAGCATCCGCTTCGGCGCGCTCGACGAATTCTTCGCGCTCGCCGATGAATCCGATCGCTCGTTCGAATACACGGTGGCGTGGGTCGACTGCATGGCGCGCGGCGCGACACGTGGACGCGGGCACTTCCTGCGCGGCAATCACGCGCCGGCCGATCCGAGCGCTCGCACCGCACGCGATCGCACGTTCGCGTTTCCGTTCGATCCGCCGTTCTCGCTCGTGAACCGGCTCACGCTGCGGCCGTTCAACGCGCTGTACTACCACCGGCAGCGACAGCGCGAGACGCGACGAATCGAGCACTATCGCAAGTTCTTCTACCCGCTCGACGCCGTCCGCCACTGGAACCGAATCTACGGCGGGCGCGGCTTCTTCCAGTTCCAGTGCGTGGTGCCGCACGCGGTCGCGCCTGACGCGATTGGCGCGCTGCTCGATTCGCTCGACGTCTCGGGACAGGGCTCGTTTCTCGCCGTGCTGAAACGGTTCGGCGATGTCCCGTCGCCCGGACTGCTCTCGTTTCCGCGGCCCGGCGTGACGTTCGCGATCGACGTGCCGAACGCCGGCGCGCCGACTACAGCGCTGCTCCAGCGGATGGAGTCGATCGCCATGGACGCCGGCGGCGCGCTTTATCCGGCGAAGGATGCGTGCATGTCGGCGGCGTCGTTCCGACGCTCGTTTCCAGCGCTCGAGGCGTTTCGCGCCCAAGTCGATCCAGGCTGCTCGTCGAACTTCTGGCGCAGGGTCGCCGCGTAGCGGATGCGACGCGTGCTCGTCATCGGCGCAACGTCGGCGATCGCGGAAGCGGTCGCGCGCCGCTTCGCCGCGCGCGGCGACACGCTGTGCATTGCCGGGCGCGACCCGGCGAAGCTCGCGGCGATCGCCGACGACCTGCGCGTGCGCGGCGCGGCGGCGGTGCACACCGTCGCGCTCGACGTCACCGACATCCTTGCACGCGCGACGGCGCTCGCCGCGGCCGAGGCGGCGATCGGCACGCCCGATGTCGCGTTGATTGCACACGGAACGCTGCCGGACCAGCGCGCGTGCGAGCAATCGGAAGCCACCCTGCTCGCGGCGATCGACGTCAATTTCACGGCCACGCTCGCGCTCGCGACCGCAATCGCGAACCGCATGCAGGCGGCCGGCCGCGGGACGCTCGCCGTCATCACGTCGGTCGCCGGCGACCGCGGCCGCAAGAGCAACTACGTGTATGGCGCCGCGAAGGCGGGTGTGTCGACGTTCCTGTCCGGTCTGCGCCATCGCCTGTACGCGCAGGGCGTCGCGGTCGTCGATGTGCGGCCCGGCTTTGTCGACACGCCGATGACGGCAGCGTTTCCCAAAGGCGCCCTATGGGCATCGCCGGCGGGCGTCGCGCGCGACATCGTAGCCGCGATCGATCACGGCACGCCGGTGCGCTATACGCCCGGTTTCTGGCGCCTCATCATGCTCGTCGTGCGGCTGTTGCCGCGAGCAGTGTTCCACCGGACGAGCCTGTGAGGCCGCGCCGCCGATGAGCGACCGCGACGAACGCATCGTCATCACCGGCGCGGCCGGCCTGGTCGGGCAGAATCTCGTCACGCTACTCGCCGAGCAGGGCCGCACGAACCTCGTCGCGATCGACAAGCACGCAGACAATCTCGCGGTCCTCGCGCAGCTTCACCCGGAGGTGCGCACGCTCGCGGCCGATCTCGCCGAGCCGGGCGTGTGGGAGCGCGAGGTCGCCACCGCCGACGTGCTCGTGCAGCTGCACGCGCAGATCGCCGGCAAGAGCGACAAGCCATTCGTGCGCAACAACGTGGAGGCGACGCGGCGCGTGATCGACGTCCTGCGCGCTCGCGGCCACGCGTTCGTGATACACGCGAGCTCGTCGGTCGTCCACTCGATTGCGCACGACCACTACACCGAGAGCAAGAAGGCGCAGGAGCGCCTGGTGGTCGAAAGCGGCCTTGCCTATTGCATCCTGCGCCCGACGCTGATGTTCGGCTGGTTCGACCCCAAGCACCTCGGCTGGCTCGCTCGCTTCATGGAGCGAACGCCGATCTTCCCGATCCCCGGCCACGGCCGCTACATGCGCCAACCGCTTTATAATCGCGACTTCTGCCGCGCGATTGCCGTCTGCATCCGCGCGCGCCCCAACCGCGCCGCCTACGATCTCACCGGCCCGGAGCGCATCGACTACATCGACATGATTCGCGCGATACGCGAGGCAAAGGGTCTGCGCACGCCCGTCGTGCGCATTCCGATCTCCCTGTTCAAGGCTCTGTTGCGCACGTACGCATTGTTCTCGGCGAAGCCGCCGTTCACCGCCGACCAGCTCGACGCGCTCGTCGCCGGCGACGCGTTCGAAGGTGTTGACATCGAAGCCACGTTCGGCTTCGCGCCTACGCCGTTTCGCGAGGCGCTTCGCGAAACGTTCGGTCATCCGGTCTACAGCCGGATCGCGCTTGCGAGCCCTCATTGAGCACCACCGCCGCGACTGACGCAGCGCCGCGGTGCGCGGCGGTGATCGGCGCGGGCCCGATGGGGCTCGCCGCCGCGCATGCGCTCGCGAAGCGCGGCTTTCGCGTGACGATCTACGAGGCCGACGACCGCATCGGCGGCATGTCGGCGCATTTCGATTTCGACGGTCTGCCGCTCGAGCGCTACTACCATTTCATCTGCAAGCCGGACACGCCGCTGTTCGAGACGCTCGACGAGTTCGGCATCGCCGACCGGCTGCGCTGGCGCAAGACCGAAATGGGCTTCTTCTACGACGGCACGCTCTACGACTGGGGCCGTCCCGACTGCCTGCTCCGGTTCCCGCACCTTTCGCTCTTCGCGAAGCTCCGCTATGCGGCGCACGTCATGCGGGCGAAGGGCATCCGAGACTGGACACCGTACGACCGCATCGAAGCGACGCAGTGGCTGCGCCGCTGGGTCGGCGAGCGCGCGTACGACGTGCTGTGGAGAAAGCTCTTCGAGCTCAAGTTCTTCGAGTACCAGAACGGGCTGTCCGCAGCGTGGATCGGCACGCGGATCCAGCGCGTCGCGCTGTCGCGCAAGAGCGTATTCCAGGAAGAGTTGGGCTACCTCGAAGGCGGCTCGCAGACACTGCTCGACGCGTATGCGGCGCGGCTGCGCGCGGCGGACGCGACGATCGAGCTGCGCACGCCCGTGCAGCGGGTCGCCGTCGAAGACGGGCGCGCCAAGGGTGTGGTCGTGCGCGACGAGCTGCGCCCGGCGGACGTCGTCGTGTCGACGGTGCCGCTCAAATACGTGCCGCGGATCGCGCCCGACCTTGCGGGCGACGAACGCCGCAGGATCGAGGCGATCGAGAACATCGGCGTCGTCTGCGTGGTGCTGAAGCTCGCAAAGCCGCTGACGCGCTATTTCTGGATGAACACGAACGACGAGCGGCTTGCGATTCCCGGCATCGTCGAGTACACGAACCTCGCGCCGCTGCCGGCGCACATCGTCTACTTTCCGTACTACATGCCGAAGTCGCATCCGAAATGGAGCTGGGAGCCGGCGCGCTTCGTCGACGAGGTCAAGCGGTACGTTTCGATCGTGCGCCCGGACTGGGATCCGTCGACGCTGCTCGCGACGCACGCGTCGCGCTACGAATTCGCGCAGACGGTCTGCGGCCCGGGCTTCTACGACAAGCTGCCGCCGATGTCGACGTCGATCGGCGGCTTCTTCATGGCGGACACCGCCTACTACTACCCGCAGGACCGCTCGATCGCCGAGAGCATTCGCGTCGGGCGCGAGCTCGCGGACGCGGCGATGAAGGCCGTATGACCGAAGCCGCGGCGATGCGACGCGAAGCGCTGCGCTTCCTCGCGGTGGGCGCGCTGTCGGCCGCGTCCAACTTCAGCAGCCGCTTCCTGTTCAGCGTCGTCGTCCCCTTCCCGACGGCGGTCGTGCTCGCGTTCTTCGTCGGGCTCACGACCGCGTTCGTACTGAACCGCACTTGGGTGTTCGTACGTCCGCATGCGACCGCGTGGGCCGGCGAAGCGCTCCGCTTCACGCTCGTCAATCTCGTCGGCCTCGTGCCCACGCTCGCCGTCAGCGTGTGGCTCGCCGAGTCGCTGCTGCCAGCGCTCGGCATGCAGCAAGGCAGGGAAGCGCTCGCACACGTCTGCGGCATCGGCGCGACGGCGGTGACGAGCTACTTCGCGCACAAGTGGTGGACGTTCAAGCCATGAGTTCGCAGGATGCCTCTGGCGCGCCGCTCGACGAGCTGTACCGCGCGCGCTTCGGCGACGCCGCGTCCGAGCGCGCGCGCGTCTGGAAGATCCTCGTCGACCGCTGCTTCCAGCGCTACGTGCCGCGTGACGGCGCCGTGCTCGACATCGGTTGCGGCTGGGGAGAGTTCATCAACGCGATCGACGCGCGCGAGCGCCACGCGATCGATCTGAACCCGGACGCGCGTACCCACGTCGATGCGGCCGTCGAGCTGCACCTGCAAAGCTGCGCCGAGCGCTGGCCGATCGGCGACGGCTCGCTCGATGCCGCGTTCACGAGCAATTTCCTCGAGCACCTGCCGGACAAGCGCGCGCTCACCGCGACAATCGACGAAGCGTTGCGCTGCCTGAAGCCCGGCGCGCCGCTCGTCTGCCTCGGCCCGAACATCCGGTGCCTGCCCGGCGCCTACTGGGACTTCTTCGATCATCACATTCCGCTTTCGGAGCGCTCGCTCGCCGAATGCCTGACGAGCGCCGGCTTCGCGATCGAGCGCTCGGTCGCACGTTTCCTGCCGTACACGATGAGCGGCAAGCGTCCGCCGCCGTCGTTCGCGATACGCGCCTATCTCGCGCTGCCGCTCGTCTGGCCTCTCTTCGGCCGCCAGTTCCTCGTCGTCGCGCGCAAGCCGGCAGCGCGCTAGCCCGTGTCTTCCATCGCCTCGAAGCCGCTTGTTTCCGACGCGGCCTCGTCCCCGTTGCGCGCGCTCGCGGCGCGATGGGGATCGCGCGCGATCGCGCTCGGATTCGTCGCGCTCGCGCTTGCCGGCATCGTTCGCCAGTACGCGGCGGTGCCGCACTACGACCGCTGGGCGACGATCCATTTCTACGCGCGGCTCGCAGGCGACTGGCGCGCGTGGTGGGCGCAGCACAACGAGCACCGCATCGTGCTCGCGAGACCGTTCTACTGGATCGACTGCGCGGCGTTCGCGTGCAACGAGCGATTCCTGCTCGCGATGAACTTCGCGCTGTTCGCCGCGATGGCGCTGCTGCTCGCGGCGATCGGCCGGCGCCTGCTGCGCGAGCCGTCCGCCGTCGCGTCGCACGTCGTGCCGGCGCTCGTGGCGACGCTCTGCTTTTCGTGGCTGCAATTCGAGAACCTGACGCTCGGCTTCCAGTTCGCGTTCATCGCCGCGTACGTGCTGCCGCTCGCGGCGTTCGTCGCGCTCGCGCGCGCGATGTGCACGGACCGATCGCGCTCGCGCGCGGCGTTCGGGGCTGCGCTCGCGCTCGGCGTCGCCTCGGCGTTCACGATGGCGAACGGCGTCGCGGCGTTGCCGCTGCTCGTGATCATGGCCGCGCTCGCGCGAGCATCGCGCGTTCGCATCGCGGCGCTCGCGCTCGCTGCCGCCGTCGTCGGGGTGCTGTATTTCACCGACTACGAAACGCCGGGCAACCACCGTGCGATCGGCGACGCGCTGCGCGACGATCCGATCGGCTTCGCTCGCTTCGTGCTCGCGCTGATCGGCGCGCCGCTCGGCGGCGTCACCGGCAGCACGACCGCCGCGGGATTCGCGGGAGTCGCGATCCTCGCCGCCGCTCTGGCCGCGGCGCTACGCTGGCGTCGCGAGCGTTCCGCCGATCAGCTCGCGCTGCTCATGCTCGTCGCGTACATCCTGATCTCGATGTCCGCGATCGCGTCGGGCCGGCTGTTCCTCGGCTTGCCGTACGCACTGTCGAGCCGCTATCAGACGCTCGCGCTCGTCGCCTGGGCGGCGACGATCCTCGTCGTCGCGGCACAGTGGCGCTCGCATCGCGGCATGGCGCCCGCATTCGCCAGTCTCGCGGCCGTGATCGCGCTCGCGCTGCTGCCGTCGCAGCTGCGCGCGCTGTCGAGCGCCGTGCAGTACGAGCGCTACGAGAAGTCGTTCGCCGCGCTCGCGCTCGAGCTCGGCGTCCGCGATACGTCGCTCGTTCGTACCGTGTATCCGAGCGACGACGTCTACGCATTCGTCGAGGAAGCGCGCGAGCGCGCATTCGCGATGTTCGGCGAGCCCGCGCTCATCGGGTTGCGCGCCACGATGGGCCGCTCGGTTCGCGAGCTCGGTCTCGTGCGATGCGTTGCGATGGTCGACTCGTCGTTCGCTGTCGAGGGGCGCGCGGGCGCGTCGCGGCTCACCGGCGCGCTCGACGTCTCCGCTTTGCGCGTGACGCCGCCCCGGTTCTACTTCGCGACGTCCGACGGCCAAACCGTCGGCGCAGGCGTGCTGTTCCGCCCGACCGTCGAATGGCGATCGTGGCTCGGCCGGCGCACGAGCCCGGTCCGTTTCGGCGCGTATTTGCTGGAATCGGGAGCGCAACCGCCCCGCTGCTCGGTGCGATCGGCTTCGCGCTCGACCGGCGTCAGGCACCGCTCGTGCAACGTCGTGGCGACGCGCTGCGCATCGATCGCGCGGATGCGAAAGCACACGCCGTCGGTGCGTCGGTCCTCGCTCCAGGCGCTGTCGAAAATACCGTAGCTCACCTCAATGTTGCCACCGCTGGGCAGCGACACCGCGGGCGACGCGGGCGCGTGCGCGAACAGCAGCGTTCCGCGCGCCTCGACGTTCTGGCCCTTGCCGATCACCGACTGCGCGAGCCTCGCGGCCGCCTCGTAGCGGTCGAAGTACGGGCGCGGCTGCGGCTCCAGTGCGATGCCGTTCGGGCCCGGAAGAATGTCGATGTCCTTCCAGTACGACCAGTCGTACTCGCAGCTTTCCCGGCAATCGGTTTCGAGCACGAGCCTGACCGGCTTCTCGGATTCGAATGCGATCGTCGCCTGCTGCTCGCCGCGATCGGCCGGATTGTCGAGCGGCTGCAGGCATCGCTCGTGCAGACGCGTCGTCGTCCCCGACGCCGCGATCGCCGAAACGCGGAAGCAGACGCCGTCGGTGCGCCGCTCGCCGCGCCACGCGTCGTCGAAAATGCCGTACCGCAGGCGCACTCCGCCAACGCCCGCGAGCGCGACGGCCGGTGTCGCCGGCGCGTGCGCCCACAATAGCGAGCCGCGCGCCTCGACGATCTGCCCCTTGCCGGCTACCGACTGCGCGAAGCGCGCGACGACCTCGCGGCGGTCGAACAGCCGCCGCACACCGTCCGGTCCCTGCTCGCCGACCGGGAACGCGACATCGACGCGAGTGAGGTGCATCGATACGGCTTCGCGATACAGCGCAGGATCGGCGTCGACCTTCACGGCGACGACGCGCTTGCCGCCGATCTCGGAAAGACGTCCGCTCGCGATTCCCGCGAGCTCGACGACCGAGCTCGCGTAGGGGCTCAGCAGCAAGCCGTCGGCCGCGACCGCGGGAACGATGCGGTGCGTCGCCTCGGTTCCGTCGACGAGCCTGACGACGATCGTGACGGGAGGAAGCTTCCACGCGAATCGCAGCGCGCGTGCTCGCAGCCTCGGCGTGACCTCCGCCCGCAGCACTGCGATCGCCTGCACTGCCGGCACGGCGATCCATTGCCCGAGCCGCGCATCGACCGCTACGAGATCGAGCGTCGTCGACTCGAGCGCGGCCGAGCGTCGATGCAGGCGCACGAAATTGCCGACGACGTCCTCCGCTTTGTAGCGCGTCGCGAGATCGACGATCGATGTTCCGGCGTCGTGCAGCGGATAGCGATTGTCGATCGTCGAGTTGCCGAGATAAATCGTGTCGGCCGCGCGGTCGCTGCGAAGCTGCTCGCGGTTGAGTGCGAGAAGCCACGGCGTGTACGCGGCGTACGCCTGGAACACCGGCTGCGGGCGGTAATCGAGGCCGTGCGCGAAAAGCGTCCCCTGTTCGGTGCCGATCATGTCGGCGGTTGCCGATGACTGCAGCGGTGGTGTCTGCGCGCGGATCCGGGCGTAGGCGGCCTGCTTCTGCGCGCGAAGGCTCGCAACGAAGCCGCTCGGATCGACGAGCGCGGTTTTCGCCTCGGGAAGCACGGAGATCGGCGCGGACCAGAACGCCTGGATCGCCTGGTCGCCGATCGACGAGAGTCCCGACGCGCCGCGCAGCGTGAACGTCGCGCCGCATGCCGCTGCGACAGCGAGCCCGACCAGCGATGCGCGCTCGATCAGCGAGCGCGCCTGCGCCCAGCGGATCGCTGCATAGGCGGCGATTGCGATCGCCACTAACCCCCACGCGCCGATCGAATGCTTGTCGTGGCGGACGAATCCGCCCTTCCACTCGACGAACCAGAACAGCGCGACGAGCGCGCCCGCCAGGAGCGCATCGGCGATCCGCTTCGTCTCAGTCCATCGCGTCCATTCGAGCCACGCGACTGCGGCGAGCGCGATACCGCTCACGACGAGGAACGCGACGATCTCGCCTTGATTGCCGACGAGCGACATCGCATCGGCGTAGCCGCCGATGCTTTCGATCGACGACCGCAGGTACGCCGGCAGCGACGCGAGCTCCTGTCCCGCGACGAGGGCTATCGCAATGACGAGCACGATGTAGAGCGGCACGAATACCGACACGCGTCGCCGCATGATCCGGCTCGCGTCCATCAGCGCGAACGCCGCCGTTCCGAACACGAGCGACGGAACGTAGACGTTCGCGAAGACCGCCGCACCGGCGAGGAGCGCGACGATCGCGCCGAGCGGCGGCGCCTGTGGGTCGCGGAAGTACAGCAACGCGGCGAGCAGCGGCAGCGCCGAGAGCACGCCCCGGCCGAACAACATCGACGCCGCAAAGCCGATCACCGCGTAGAGCATCACCGCGGCGATCGTCGGCAGCCGGCCGAGGAGGGCGATCAGGCCGACGATCAGCGAAACGGCGAGCACGAAGCCCCAGACGATCATCGGCGCGAGCAGCGCGTCGTCGTAGATCGGCGCGCGCAGGTAGCCCAGCGGTCCGTACGTGAACGCGATGTCGCGGCCCCACTGCCAGCCCGACGCGGCGGCGTGACCGATCGCCTGCTGCCACGACGATTCGGATCCGAGGCCCGGCATCAGCACGTGCCACGGCGCGATGTGCAGCAGAACGTGCAGCGCGAGCACGGCCGCGAGCGCGAAGCGGATCGCGGTGCGCGGATCGGGTCTAGAGTACGTCAGCAAAGCCCTTGCGGCTCTTCTGAAACCACCAGTACCCGGCGCATGCGACGGCGAGCGCAATCGCCGCGTAGACGGCGAGCGCGCTCCAGTCGGGACGCCGGCCCCAGATCAACGCGTCGCGCGTCTGCTCGAGCGGCAGCGTCAGCGGGTTCAGCGCGAGCCAGCCGCGGTATTCGGCGGACAGCGCACTCGCCGGATAGAACACCGGCGACAGGAACATCAGCAGCATCGTTACGAGGCCCGTCACCTGCGCGATGTCGCGCAGGTACACGCCGAGCGCGGCGAGAAACCACGTGACGCCGAGAATCAGCAGGACGTAGGGCGCGAGGATCAGCGGCACGGCGATGCTCGTCGCCGGAAGCGTTCCCCGCACGACGAGCAGCGCAACGACGAGCACGCCGAAGCCGATCAGCGTGTGAAAGACCGCGGTGGCGACGGCGACCAGTGGCAGCAGCTCGAGCGGGAAAACCACCTTCTTCACGTAATTCGGCACCGCGGTCACGAGGCCGGGCGCGCGATTGACCGGCTCGGCGAGCAGTGCGTGCAGCAGGATGCCCGGAAACAGCACGAGCGCGAATTCGCCATGACCCGCGACCGCTCCGCCCCAGCGCGTCGGGAAGACCGTGCCGAAGACGAACGTGAATGCGCCGAGCAGCAGCAGCGGCGACGCCAGCGACCACACGATGCCGAGCATCGAGCCGCGATAGCGGCCGACGATGTCGCCGCGAACGAGCTCCGCGACGAGCTCCCGCTGGCCGCTCAACGTGCGCACGAACGATGACGGCGACGTCGGGAACGGAGCCATGGCGCGCGATTATACCTACGAGCCGAGGTCGACGCGCGCTGCTCGCGCGCAACACAGGTGACCGCAGCTGGACGCCCGATGGGCGACGCATGCGCTGCCGCGTCGCGCCTGTTGTCGATGCGTTCTCGCGCTGTGATGCGCCCACATGATACCCTTGAACTCGACCCGCCCACGCTAGCAACCGTGCGCGCGCGCAAGCCTTCCTCGACGATGCCAGACGACAACTTCGGATTCCTCGTGATCGGTGCGGGACGCGGCGGCACGAGCGTGCTCGCCGCGTCGCTCGACGCGCACGACGCGCTCGAGGTCGGCTTCGAACAGTTCTCCGAAGGCTATCTGATGGGAAAGGCGCTCGCGACGGCGGCGCGCGGCATGTTCGACCAGCGCGCGCTCGCATTCGTGCGCGCGTGCCGCGATGAAGCAGCGCGCTTCCCCGCCGTCAGCTGGGGCAACAAGATCACAACCGAGCAGGTGTTCGGGCTCGAAGATCACAATGTCGCGAATCCGGACGCGCCGGTGGCCGTGCTCGATCGCTTCTTCAATCACCATCTGCGAGGCGTAAAGATCGTCTTCGTCCTGCGCGACGGTCGTACCTGCGTGCGATCGAAGGTCGCGCGCACCGGCCAGTCGCTCGAACTTGCATGCGAGCGCTGGAAATACTCGGTGAAGGTCTACCGCTTCCTCGAGTCGCGTCACGACAATCGCATCTGCGTCCGCTTCGAGGACCTGCTGCGCGATCCCGAGCGCACGCTCACCGCAATCTGCACGTTCCTCGGCGTCGCGTACCAGCCCGCCATGCTCGCCGGAACCCGCAGCGAGAAGATGCGGCCGGACTACCGCCAGCCACAGCTTGACACTTCGAAGCTCGCGCTGTTCGACGTTCCGCCCGGCTGCCTCGAGCGCATCGGCGACGATCTCAGGCTCTGCGGCTATCTGTAGGCACCCGGCACGACAGACGCCGCCTGCGACAGCGCCACATGGATTCAAACAGTGTAACGACGAGCGCCGCACCGCCAGCGGCGGCTGCTTCCATCTCAGTCGGATCGGACGAGCGCGTCATCGTTGTCGAGGGCCTGGGCAAGCGCTACGAGCTCTATTCGAAGCCCGGCGATCGTCTGCTGCAATCGCTGTTTCGCGGTCGGCGGCAATTCTTCCAGGAGTTCTGGGCGCTCACCGACGTATCGTTCTCGGTCGAGCGCGGCGAGACCGTCGGCATCATCGGGCGCAACGGCTCCGGCAAGTCGACGCTGTTGCAGATGATCGCCGGGACGCTCGCGCCGACGACCGGTCGCGTCGACATCCGCGGCCGTGTCGCCGCGCTACTCGAGCTCGGCAGCGGCTTCAATCCGGAATTCACCGGGCGCGAGAACGTCTACCTCAACGGCGCCGTGCTCGGCATCCTTCGCAACGACATCGACGCGCGTCTCGACACGATCATCGCCTTCTCCGGTCTCGCCGAGTTCATCGACCGGCCCGTCAAGACGTACTCGAGCGGCATGCTGATGCGGCTCGCGTTCTCGGTCGCCGTCAACGTCGAGCCGGACATCCTGATCGTCGACGAGGCGCTCGCCGTCGGCGACACCGCGTTCCAGCTCAAGTGCCTCGATCGCCTGGACTCGCTCACGCGCTCAGGTGTCACGCTGCTGTTCGTGTCGCACGACGTCGGCCTCGTCAAGTCGTTCTGCCGGCGCGCGATCTACCTCGATCGTGGCAAGGTGCGCGCGATTGGCACGCCGGATGACCTGAGCGAGCTTTACATGTTCGACACACGGCGTGAGGAGGGCGCGACGACGGGACGCGCCGTCGGACTTAAGCCGCATCTGGGCGGTGGCAGCGGCATCGCGTTCGGCACCAATGAGGGCCGCATCACGCACGCGGCGTTCGTGTCGTCGGGAACCAATCGCGCGCATTCCGCATCCGGCAACGACGTGACGTTCGTCGTCGAGATGGAATTCCGCCCGGATGTCGCCGATCCCTACCTGTCGGTGATCGTCCACGACCGCAACATGCGCGAGATCGGCGGACGCTTCTTTCCGTTGCCAGTGCACGCAGGTGCGGACGGCGTGTGCCGCGTGCGTGCCGAATGCGGGTTCCGCGTTCCGCTGATCCACGGGCTCTTCTCGGTGACGCTGCGTCTGGAAAGTCGCAAGTCGCCGATGATCATGTTCCCGATCGACAAGCAGGTGAGCGCGCTCATCTTCGAGGTGATTCAGCCCGACAGGGGCGATGTCCTCGGATTCGTCGACCTGGGCATCCACGCGCAGATCCACGCCGAAGAGGTCGTTTGATGGCGCAGCCCGACGTGCTGTTCGTCACGCTCGACTCGTGCCGCTACGACGCGTTCGTCGCGGCCCGCGCGCCGAACCTGTGCGCGCTCGGCGAGCTTGTGCGTGCGTGGTCGCCGTCGCATTTCACGTTCGGCGCACACGCTGCGTTCTTCATGGGATTCACGCCGGGCGAGGCGCAACGGCGCGAGCCGTACGTCAACCCGAAGTACGCGAAGATGTTCCGGCTCGATTCCCAAGGTCATCCCGGTCACGCGCCGCCGCTGTTCTCGCTCGAAGGCCGTTCGATCGTCGACGGATTCAAGCGCCAGGGCTACCGCACGCTCGGTACCGGCGCCGTGCAGTGGTTCGATCCCCAAACCGAGACGGGACGCGTTCTCACCGGCGATTTCGATGAGTTCCTCTATCCTGGACGCATCGGATGCTTCCACGAGCAGCGCACGTGGCTGCTCGGAGGCGCGAGCCGCGCCCGCGCAGCCGGGCTTGCGGTGTTCGCGTTCCTGAACATCGGCGAAACGCACGTTCCCTACTGGCACGAAGGCGCGCCGTGGGAGCCGTCGTTTACGTGCCGACCGTTCGCGAGCGACAACGACGCGGTCGAGTCGCGGCGCCGCCAGATTGCGTGCATCGAATGGGTCGACCGCGAGATCGCGCCGGTTCTCGCCGCGTTTCCCCGCGCGGCGATCGTCTTCTGCTCCGACCACGGCGACTGCTGGGGCGAGGACGGCCTGTGGGAGCACGGCATCCATCACACGAAGACGCTGGAAGTGCCGCTAATCCTGCGGCTTCCGCAGCGCTAGTCGAAGTACCAGTAGGCCCAATCGTACGCGGCGGTGCCGACGGGCCGCGTTGTCAACGTCAGCGCAGCGCCGCGCAGCGTGTCGGGAACGGCTCGGCACATCCTCTGACTCGTAACGGTCCCCGTCGTCGGGTGCAGCACGTCGTCGAGTACCGCGGCATCCGCACCGTCGCTGCCGCGGGCCGTCACGATGAACTCGACGCCGTCGAACTCCCTGCGCTCCCACGCGCCGTTGCGTATGCCGAAGCAGATCTGGGTGATCGTCGGAGCGGAAACGCTGAACTTCGACGGCGCGTGCGCGTTTCTCGCGAGACGACCGCTCTCGAATATGAGCGGCGGACCGGGAGGCGCTTCCAGCGGAACCATCCGCGCGACGGCCGGCGCCGACGATTCGATCGCGCCGTCGCCGGCGTGGTCGAGCTTCACGTGATCGAAGCGGAATTCGAACGCATCGGTTCGCAGCGGCACGCCGGCAGCCGTTTCGAACGCGATCGACTTCACCCACTTGCGCGCGTCGAACGCATCGCAGTCGCAGAGCAGGCCGGCGAAGTCCATCGCCGATTCGACGAGCGGCGACACGATGAAGCCCGCGTCGCCCGCGCCGGGAATGTATCGGAAGCGCCGCGTCTCGCCGGAAACGAGCTGCACGTCGATCATCATCGGCTCGGGCCGGAAGAATGTCGCGCGAATCCGTTCCCGCACACTCGGCGTGTACGCGATTCGCGCGCGGATGTAGCCGGCCGTCGCAGCGGACGGCAATTCGACGCGCAGGCCATCCGATCGTGCAGGCACGCCGGCGGTCGACTCGGGCAAGGGCTTCTGACGCCGCTCGAGGATCAGCATCGGCTCGAAATACGCGGGTCGATAGTCGCGCGCGAGCACCGACCACAGCCGCGCGTCTTCGAGCGAGGCAAGCCGGCCGTCGATCGGCCGCGCGTCGAAGAGCACGTAGCGCGGCGCACGCGCGCTCTCGTAGTGCGCAGCGTTCAGCTGCGCGAGCGCGGCGGTGTACGCGACGTGGCTCTGCACCGTTGGGCGCGGACGCCAGGCGAGGCCCGACGCCGCGATGCGATCGACGTCCGACGGAATGCCGTCGACCGGACCGTCGAGCGGCGGCAACGGCGACGCGTGCCGGATCCGCGCGAGCGCTTCGTCGTGCCGCGCATGCAACCGTGACTCGAGCGAGGCGATCGACGCGACCGACTGCACGCGCTGCGACGCGGTTTGTCCGAGGTCGCGAACAAGGTCCCACACGGATTGACCGAGATGCGCGCGAACGGCGATCGCGACGACGACTGCGCACGACACGGCGGACAGCGCGACCATGCCGGCGGATCGGATGCGCTCGCGTGGGGACGCGGACCGATGGCCGGCCATCGCGATCGCGGCGGCGAGCACGACCAGCGCAACCGCGTACGCAACGACGACGAGCGCATGCCCGTCGTGGCGCGTCACCGCCTGCTTCCACGTGATGAATGCAACCCATAGCAGGCCGACTACGGCTGCCGCCCACCGCGCGCGCGGCGCGAATGCGGCGTCGCGGCGCGGCGCGAGCAGCATCGCGAGCGTTACGTTCGCGACGACAATCGTGAGCGCGATCCACGCGGCCTCGACCGACGAGCCCTCGACCTGGTTGTTCCATCCGAAGCCGGACGCGATCTCGCTGTTGTTCGCGACGAACGCCGGCACCGCCGTCAGCGGCTGACCTGCCGCGACCCACGTCGACAGGAAAGCCACCAGCGCAAGCGGGAGCAGCGCGACCTGGTCGCGGCGGCCGGACGCGAGCCCGCCGGCGGCGATTGCCGCGAGCGCGCCGAGACCCATGACGCCGTACGTGAACTTCGTCGTCGCGATCACGCCGAACGCGACCGCCGCGACGAGGAGCGTGGCGCTGCGCGGGCGAGCGAGCGCACTCGCGACGACCATGACCGCCGTCAAGACGGCGATCGCGCCCGGCGTGCGCTGCAGCATGAACGGCACGGCGGCCGCGAGTAGCAACGTCGGCCAGCCGAGCCGGACGGCGATCTGCGCTGCGAGCAGCGCGAACGTGAGCGCGATCAGCAGCCAGAAGGCGATCGTCGGCCAGAAGAGACCGGGCCAGTAGCGATGGCTCGCCAGGAATCCCAGCGGACCGTGCGTGAACAGCACGTCGCGCCCGAACACCTCGCCGCCCCGCAACGCGAGCGCGAGTCCCGAATCCCACGACGAATCCAGCGTGTCGCTCGCGAACCCCGGGTTCCACGGCGGCAGCAGCAGCGCGAGTGCGCCGAAGGCGGCGCACGCGAGCGCGATGTAGCGAAGCGAAACCGCGTCGGCGCCACGCTCGGCCGACGGCGTCACTGCGTATCGAGCTCGGCCAGCCAATCGTCCTCGTAGGGGACGTTCCACTGCGACCAGCGGGCGTCGCCGCGCGCGCGCTCGTCGAAGCGGTAGCGGTACTTGTGCTGGTTGATGCCCGTCATCTCGTAATGCGACGCGAACACGACGGTGTTCATGTTGTCGGTGTCGCACTGGCAGGTCCTGAACGGGCACGGCCCCGGACCGTCGTGCAACCGCACGAGCGGCGACACGGCGAGGTTGGCGATCTCGTCAGTCTCGTTGCTGCCGCAGGGGAACACGCGGCCGTCCTCGGCGACGTAGAACGAATTCGCGCCGGCGTGGCAAAGCCCCGGCTTGACGAGCTTCAGCAGGAATTCCAGATCGTGCCGCGAGTACATCAGCCCGCCGACGAGCGCGCGCTCGTCGGCCGAATACGAATTCGGGTAGACGCGGCCCTGGTAGACCCCGATGTACGGCTGGATGAAGACCGAGAAGCCTTCGGCGCGAAGCTTCCGGTAGTTGCCCTCGAGTGTTGCGAGCAGCGGCGGATCCGCGACGAGGATCACCGCAAAATCGAAGCGCGCGTTCGCCCATCGCGCCGACTCGAGCCATGCGGCCTCGTTGCGGATCTCGGTCGGATGGTAGCTCGCGACGATCGCGAGCTTCTGCGCGTCGAATCCGCTGAGGATCCGCTCGTACTGATGCCGCATCAGGCTCAAATTGGTGAGCAGGTTGAGCGAGAAGATGTTGTCGGCGTGCGTCATCTCCTCGGCGATCCGTACGAGCCGCTTGTTGAGGAAGATCTCGCCGGGCACGCGAAGGCGCACGTTGAGCCGGTACGGCAGCCGGCACAGGTTCGCGACGATCCTACGCAGCCGCGCCTCGTCCCACGTCGGGTCGTCGAGCACCGGGTCGCCGAACTCGTCGGTCGTCGCCTCGCCATGGCCCGCGATGCAGTAGCGGCACGAGAAGTTGCACCGCGTGAACCCGGTATGCAGCCGCACGTTGACGACGCCGGGCCGCGCAGGCGCAACCGTGCGATCGGGCTCCGTAGCGTCGGCCGACGGTTTCGCGCGTTGGCGCGTGAAGAGGAGCGGCATCGCCGTGCCCGCACGCTGCGGCGTTACGGCGCGCGATTCGCCGGCTGACGGCGATCCGGTCGCGATTTCACTTCGGCGATGCGGCATCGATTCGGCTCATCACGACGGCGAACGAGCGGATGCGGACACGATCGTTGGCCGTGAACGAGAAGACGTAAGGATCGAGTCGTTCGTCGAACGCGACGTCCGCCGCGACCGCCTGCACGTGCGGCATGCCGTTCGCGTCGATTGATTCGAAGAAATTCGTCCTTTCCGCTCCCGCGGGTGTGCGCACGATTATACCGAGGGTCGCCCGCCCCTGCGTGGCGACGTCCGCGATCAACCGCGCTCGGCACCCGGTCTCGAACTTGCAGACCAATCGGTTGTAGGCGTAACCCGGACCGCTCACCTGCAGCACGGCCTCGTCCCTCGCGACGGCCGCCTGGCCCTCGACGTTCGCAGGAAGCGCGAGCGCGAGCTCGATTCCCCCGCCATCGCGATAGGCATTCGGCAACGCGTTGCTGTACAGCGACACGATCCGTCGTGTGCGCTCGGGCGCCGCGGGACTGAAACGGCGGAGTTGATCGGCGCCGAGTGGGTCGCCCGCCGCGAAGTACGCAAGGTACGTGCGCAGCTCGAATGCCCATTGCTCGACGTGCTTGCGGTGTTTCGCGGCGTCCACCGCGTTCGCGGCGATGAGCCAGATCACCGGCACGGCAATTACGAGTCGCGCGGGCAGGTCGCTCGCAAACCGCGGCCAGCGCCGAAACGCCCAGATGATCGCAACTGCGTTCGCCGGTGCCGCGAAGATCGCCCACCGGCTCGACGGCTCGCCGAAGTCGAACGGACTGCGCCCCCATGCGACTGCGAGCGACGACGCGAGCGAGAAGAGCGCGATCGCAGATAGCGCGCCGAGCCGGCGATGAGCGCGCACGTCGTCGATGATGCACCACCACAGCCAGCCGATCTCGACCAGGCCGACCGCCGTGGCCGCCTTACCGCCGATCAAGCCTCCGCCGACGACCTTCACCCAGTCCGCGATCGCGGCCGCGGGCGATTGCGAGACGAAGGCCTTCACGATGCGGTCAACGTAGCGGTCGAATCGAACGTCGAGCGCGTAGAACGCGACGCCGGCGAGCACGATCAGCACGACCAGCACGGCCATCGCGACGAGCAATCGGCGCGGACGAGCCTGCTCGCCGAACCGGATCGCAACGACGAGCGCAAGCGAGAACACGCCGATCGCCGACGAGAACACCGACACGAGCGCGATCGCCGTGCCGGCGACGAGGCCGCCGGTCGTTCGCCAGCGGTCGGCGACGACGAGCGCACCGGTTCCGGCAGCGACCGACAGCATGATGCCGAACTGGAATCCGCCGAGCAGGTTCTCGTGGTTGCGCATCGACACGACGGCGAGGAACGCGAGCAGAGCGCCGAGCCGTCCCGCGCCCGCCGACAATGCGACGAAGAAGAACAGCGTCCCGAGCGCGATGAGCGAGGCCGCAGAGACGAACGCGAACGGCCGCATCGAGTGCTCGGTCAGCGTGCCGGTCGCGTGGTAGATCGCCGTGGGCAGCGTGTAGAAGTGCTCGTTGTTCGCGAGCCCGCGGCTGTGCAGCACCGCGGCGATGCCGCCTTCGGCGTACGACGGCATTTCCTCGATCCACGCCCACGCATCCCAGATCGGGACCGCCGGCGCGCTCGCCCAGGTGTAGTGCCAGACCCACGCCGCGGCGGCGAGCGCCACGACGACCACAGGGAGATCGAGTCTGCCGGGTGTCGTTCGATGCATCGCCGGTCGGCCGAGCAATTCCCGAGCGTCAGCGCGGCTTGCGAGCGCAAAGCACCGTCGCCGCCGCGAGCTCGCGGTTCGTCGCGGGCGCAAGCTCGGTCACGAAGCGGCGGGCGACGAACGCATCAAGCGGCTGCCGCAACAGCTCGTCGATGCGCAAGTCCAGGAATTCGTCGCGTGCATCACCGGCGAGGCCGGCCTGCCAGCTCTGGACGATCCACGTGAGCGACCAGATCGGACGCTGCCGCGGCATCACCTCGACGCCGTCGATTTCGAGCTCCCGCTCGAAGAGGTTCGCCACACCGCGCCACGTCATGTTGTAGTAGTGGCCGGGATAGCCGTGATACGGCTGAAGGAACGGCACCGCGCAGATCAGCCGGCCGCCGGGCTTCAGCACGCGCACGATCTCCTGGGCGCAGCGCAGCGGCGCGCGGACGTGCTCGAGCACCGCCTTCGAAATCACCGCGTCGAACGCGTGGTCGCGAAACGGCAGCTCCTCGCCGACGCCGAGCACGTCGGTCGTGTCGTACGCGACCACTTCGAGGTTGACGACGTTGTCATAGTAGACGGGCCGCCGTCCGGCGCCGCAATCGAGGACGAGACCGCCGGCGAGCTCGTCGATGAGCTGCGTGATGCGCTCGTTGTAGCTGTTCGCGCTCACCGCGTCGGTGTTGACGACGCCGGCGCGATCGCGGTGCTCCGGCGTGAGGAAATCGTAGCAATCGCCGCGCTCGGAGCACGCCATGTCGGTGCGTAGCACGCCGCGAAGGCGCTCGTGCTTGCGCCGCTTCGCCTCGGCGATCAGCGCCGCGGACCTGCGAAACCGCCGTTGCTCGTGGCGGCCGAAGGCGTCGAAATGCGCGCGGCCGGAGGCGAACGCGCCCGAGCGCACCGCTTCGGCGACGTCGGGATTGGCGTCGAGGTATGCGGTCTCGTCGAAATTGCGCTCCGTTACCGGAGCTTCGAGCTCGAAAGACGCCATCGAATCGCGCGCCGTGCCGGGCGTCACGCGTCGCCCACCGTCGCCTCGTCCTCGATCACGCGCCGATGCGCGAATACGTGGCAACCGGCCGCGAGCCGCATTTGCGTTTCGGGCGCGAGCGCTTCGACGAACGAGCGATCCGCATAGCTCGGCGCCGGCTGCAGTAGGTCGCGCATGCGAAGCGCGGCGAACTCGGCTCGCGCCGCACCGTCGAGTCCCTGCGCCCAGCAGCCGACGATGCTCGCGAGCGCGCGGATCGGCAGCGCGTCCGCGGCGACGTCGACGCGCTCGATTTCAAGCGCTGGCTCGAAAAGGTTGCGAAGGCCCTGGTGCGTCATCGGGTAGAAATAGTCCGGATCGCCGCAGTCGGGCTCGAGGAACGCCGCGCGGCAAAGGAGCTCTGCGCCCGGCTTCATGACGCGGACGATCTCGCGAGCGCATCGGCACGGGTCGCGCGAGCGCTCGAGCACGCCGCTCGCGATGACGGCGTCGAAGCTCTCGTCGCGAAACGGCAACGCTTCGAGCGCTCCGACGACGCCGGGCGTCTCGTCCGACGTGCAGTCGAGATCGACGACGTGGGCGTAGCGGAGCGGGTGCGGGCCGCGCGAGCAATCGAGCACGAGCCCCTGCACGTGGCGCTCGATCAGCCGCTTCTCGTCGGCATCGTAGTCGTCGCCGCCCGCTCGCGACGTCATTCGCGAACCCGCGGCGGCCATGCCAGCGAAAAATCTTCGTCGACGACCGTCAGGTTCGGGTTGTACGCGGGGTCGTTCTCGAGCGTCTCGCCCCATCGGTCGAGCATCGTGTCCACTTCGGAATTGAACCGCGCAACCCTCTCGGCCGAGCCGTCGATGCCGCGCGATGCCGACTCGTAGTGATACAGGCGCGCGTACGGCGTGTACACGTTGCGATAGCCGGCCTTGCTCACCTTGATGCAGAAGTCGACGTCATTGAACGCGACCTGGAGGTGAACCTCGTCGAGTCCGCCGACCTGCTCGTACACGGCCTTGCGCACGACCAGGCAGGCGCCGGTGAGCGCCGAAACCGATTGCGTCATCATCGCGCGCCCGTTGGCACCGCCTTCGTCGCCCGGCAGATGCTTGAACGCGTGACCGGCGACGCGGTGGACGCCGAGAACGAGTCCCGCGTGCTGGATGTGGCGGTCGCGGTAGAGCAGCTTGGGGCCGACGGCGCCGATCTCCGGTCGCACCGCGTGCGAAACGAGCTCGTCGAGCCAGTCGCCGTCGATCACCTCGATGTCATTGTTGACGAGCGCGATCACGGAGCCGGCGGCGGCCGCGACGGCACGGTTGTTGATCGCCGAGAAATTGAACGCGCCTTCGTAGCGAAGCACGCGGACGTTTCCCGATTGCTGCACGTCGCGCAGGTACGCCAGCGTCTCCGGCTGCCGGCTCTCGTTGTCGACGATGACGATCTCGTAGCTCGGGTAGACCGTGCGACCGCGAATGCTGTCGAGGCACTGGCGCAGCAGGTCGAGGCGGTCGCGCGTCGGAATGATGATCGAGACGAGCGGCGTCGGCTCGGGCAGCCGCCAGCGCACGCGATAGGTCGTGCGCAACAACCCCGGCATCGCGACCGCATGCGCATCGACCGCCGCCACATGCTCGCGCAGCGCGGCGAGGCCCGCGCTTTCAGCATACGCTTTCTCGCCTGGGCTTCGCGCCGTCGAACCTTCAACCGAGCGCCAGTGGTAGAGGACACGCGGGACGTGCGCGACCCGGTGCGCGGGCAGGTCGCGACTGATGCGCAGGAAGAGATCGAAGTCCTGCGCGCCCTCGAAGCCCAGACGGAATCCTCCCGCGCGCTCGACAAGACTTCGCCGCACCAGCGTCAGGTGACAGAGGTAATTGACCGAGTGCAGCAGCTCGGGATTCCAGTCCGGCTTGAAGAACGGTTCGTAGCGGCGGCCGAATTCGTCGATGTGGTCCTCGTCGCTGTACGCGAGATCGTATTCGCCTTCCTGCAGTCGCTCGATCATGCACGACAGCGCGTGCGGCGCGAGCACGTCGTCGTGATCGAGCAGCGCGACGAACTCGCCGGTCGCGATCGCGAGCGCGGAATTCGACGCCGCTGATATGTGGCCGTTCTGGCTACGCGTCACGACGCGAATGCGCGGGTCGCTTGCGGCGAAATCGGCGAGCACGCGCGCTACGTGCCGCAGCGTCGACGCGTCGTCCGCGACGCAAAGCTCCCAGTGCGGGTACGTCTGCGCGATCACCGATTCGACGCACTCGCGCAACAGCCGCTCGGGCGTGTCGTGGACTGGCAGCACGATCGACACCAGCGGCCTGTGCGCGAGCCTCGCCACCCGATCGCAATGAATGCGTAGCTTCGCAGCGGTCGGCGTGTCGAACATCGCGACCCATTCCTCGTAGTCGGGCACGTCGGCGAGGGCGCGTTCGAGCTGTCCGCGAAAGGCGTCGAATCCGTGGCGGCGAAACAGCCGCAGCCCGGAGCCGATGCGGCGCAGCGCCGCGCCGGGCGGGCTGAACAATCGCGTGACGACGTTCAATACAGCGCGCACGCCAATTGCAAGGTGGCCCAGTTCGGTGACGTCGATGTCGCTGAAGGTGAATTCGCAAACGCTGTCGCACGGATCGAGGCGCATCGCCTGCACGTCGGGCAGGCGCAGAAACACCGCTTGGTCGCGCCCGGTCGCGAACGGCAGCCGGATGCTCGAATCCTCGGTGAAGCCGTCGCCGGTATCCACGTACAGCTTCGGTTGCAGATGCGCTTGCGAAGCGTGCGCACGATAGCGCAGCCGGCACCAGCCCTGCGCAAACCGCTTCGTCTTCGATGTCACCTGGAACTGCGGGTCGTCACCGAGCGAGCGGAACCCGTCGCGCGTCGTCTCGAGCTGGTACGCGGGCACGAGGACGAGCTGCGATCGACGGTAGCGAAAGAAGCGACCGAGCGCCGCGATGGCCGGATGGGTCGTGGCATCGGCGTCGGCCCGATCGACGGCCGCCTCTGCCCGTGTGGGCCGCAACGACGAGCGCAACGCTCGCAGCCGCGGGATCCACCAGAACCGCGCGACTTCGGCGTGCAGCAGCCCGCACCGCGCATCGAGCTCGCGCGCCTGCTGTTCGGCGCTCGTCGCGCGCGCTTCCCACGCGAACAGCGACTGCTCGAGCCCCGCGATGCGCTGCGCGTCATCGGACAGCCGTTGCTCGAGGGCATCCGCACGCGCGGCCGCCGCCTGAGCTTCGGCCTGCGTCGCTTCGAGCGCCCGGCGAACAAGCGAATCGTGCACTTCGTGCTGCAGCCGTTCGGATTCGAGCTCGTCGATCCGACGGCGCAGCGTCTCGGCGTCGTCGCGGCTCGCGGCGAGCATGCGCTCCAACGCGCGCAGCCGTTCGGAGAGCTCGCTCGCGGCAGCGTCGCTTGCGGCTTTCGCCTGCTCGAAATTCGTGACCTGGCCGGTCGCACGCATCAATTCGGCTTCCACCTCGCCGAGCCGGTGCTTAAGCTCGTGCACGCGCTTGCGCGCCGGCGGCCGCTGATCGGAGCCGCTTGCGAACCGCAGCCCGAAGGACAGTGCCTCCCACGCGAGAAACGACCGGCTTTGCGCAACGTCGTCGGGCACGGCATACGCGCTCCCATGGCGAGTGAGCAGCGCACGATACAGCAATTTCAGCGCCCGAGGCGCGTCGCGCTCGGCTTCGAACTCGGCTCGCGTCGCACGTTCGCGCCGCCGCTCCCGCGCGAGAAAATCGGCGCAGAACTCGTCCGCCCGCGCGCTCGACGCCGCGTACTCGTCGACGCCGAGAAAGCGCCCGAGCGCAGCGAGCGCCGGACGAGGGGCCTGCAGCAACGGCTCGTAGCCGACGACGAACACGTCACGGCCGCGCAGTTCGAGCAGCGGCGCGAACAGGTGTTCGGCCGTCAGCAGATACGACGTCGCGGCGTCGAACGGAAGATCGCGACGGCCGAGCGAGCGAGCGATCTCGAGCGGATTGCGCACCGACAGCACGTAGCGATCATCGACGCCGCAGCGTTTGAACACCGGTTGCCAGAAGCGCAGCAGCCTGCTCGCGCGCGGGTCCTTGAGCGCGAACAAGCGCCGGTCTGCGAAGCGGTCCCGCACTAACGCGTCGGCGCGGCCCGCCCAGTGAGCGTCGTTCGCGAGCGCGTCGAGCGCGTCGGTATCCACACCCGCGTCCCACCACAGACAGCCGAGCTCACGCAACAGCTCGTCGTTGAAATCGACGAACGCCTTGTCTTCCCAGTAACCGGTTGGGTTATCGGGCTGCTTTGGCGGAAGTAGATCGTCGCCGAGCTCGAATCCGAGCGCGGCGAGCGCGCGCGCCAGCACGCTGGTGCCGCTTCGATGCATGCCGACGACGACAGCAATGCGGCGCGTCGTGTTCGAACAATCGGACATCGGCAACCTGGCGGGAAGCGGCGACGCCGCGAACGAACTCTGCTGCGCGCTCTTGGTGCCGTCGAGCAGCATTCGGCGCGACGGGTGGGCCGAGTCGGGCATGGTTCCTCGATCGAAGAGGGGCATTGTAGCGCCCCTTGACGCAGCGGCCGTGGCCGGAGCGCACGGCGGCGCGACGGCCGCGATAGACCACCGGTCAATCGCTGTAGAATCGCGCCCATGCGACGGCACGCGCTCCTCGTACTCGGCATGCACAGGAGTGGCACCTCGGCGTTGACCGGGGCGCTCGCCAAGGCGGGCGCGAATCCCGGCAAGACGCTGATGGCTCCGACCGCGGACAATCCCGAAGGCTACTGGGAAGACGCGACGCTCGTCGGCTTCAACGATCAACTGCTGCGGCAATTGGGTGCACGCTGGGACAGCATTGCGCCGCTTCCCGAATCGTGGCCGAAGCTGCCTCTGACGCTCGCCGCGCGCGAGCAGGCGGCCGACCTCATCGCCGCCGAGTGGGGCGATGCCAAGCTCGCTGTCATCAAGGATCCGCGTCTTTGCAGGCTGCTGCCGTTGTGGCGCGCCGTGCTCGTCGATGCCGGCTTCATCGTCTCGTGCGTGTTGATGACGCGCCGACCGACGGCGGTCGCCCGCTCGCTCGCACGCCGTGACCAGTTCGCGCCCGAGAAATCGCTCGCGCTGTGGCTCGCGCATCTCACGCAAGCAGAGCGCGATTCGCGAGGCCTCGCGCGCGCGTTCGTCACGTACGAAGCCCTGCTTGCCGACCCGGCGGCCGCGTTCGACCGCGTGTGCACCGACGCCGCTTTCCCTCTGAAGCCGGCTGCGGCCGACAAGGCGGCGGCGCTCGCGGTGGTGAAGCCGGAGCTTAACCGGCAGCGTGCGCGCGTGAACGATGCGACCCGCGGCGGCATGGCCTCCGCGCTCGACACGATCCTCGACGCCGGCTACGACAAGCTCGCCGCGCTTGCGCAGCATGTCGATCCGAAGCGCGCAATCGAGACGATCGCGCTCGAGGCGTCGACAGCGCTCGCCGCGGCGATGCCGCCCTGGCTCGCGCACGAGCTCGCGTCGGCGCAGGAGCTCGCACGTGCGCTCGGGTGCGAGCGCGAGGCCGCCCGGCAGACGATCGACCTCCTGGAACGCGAGATCGAAGTTGCACGCAAGGCGCACGCATCGCGCGATGCGACCGAGGCGTCGTTGCGCGCGTCGCTCGAGCGCGCGCCGCTCACGCAGCGCGACTTGGATGCGTTCAGGGACGCGATCGTCGCGCGCATCGAGCCGCTGACGGCGGCGCTCGCCGCGGCGCAAGGCGCTGCGACGGCGGCCACCGCTGCCGAGCGGGCCGTGAGGGAGGAGCTCGCGCGTGCGCAGCGTGATCTCGCCGACGAGCGCGCCACGATCGCGTCGCTCGCCGCTCAGATCGACCAGGCCCGTGTCGGCGCGGACGATTACGAAAGTCAGATGACCGCGGCACGTCGTCACATCGACGAGCTGGTCGTGCAAATCGAGGAAGCCCGCCGCGCCCACGCCGCGCGCGACGAGATCGAAGCGGAGCTCACGCGCGAGCGCGACGCGCTGCGCCACGAAATGCAGGCGTTGTTCACGCAGGCCTCGAAGCTCGGCGCGCTGACGTCGGAAGCCGAGCGTTTGAGCCAAGATCTCGCGATTCGCGAGCGCGAGGGTGCCGCGCTCGCTGAACAGGCGCGCGCCGCCGAAGAGGCGCTCGCCGCAACCGGCGCCGAGCTCGAGCGGCGCACGGCGGCCGAGCGTCGGCTCACCGCCGATCGCGACCGGCTCGTTACGCTGGAGCGCGAAGCGCGCGAACGAGTGGCGGCGCTCGAGCGCAATCTCGCCGCAGCGGCTGCGGACATCCAGATGCTGCGCGGTCAGCTCGACGTCGCCAACGCTTCGCTCGCGCGCGTGAAGCGACGCTGGCTCGGCCGTGTGGCGTGGCGGCTTGCGCATCGCTGAACGTTCGTCCCGATGCCCGACGCCGACAAGACCGTGCAGCCGCTTCGTTTCATGCTCGACACGCCGGCGGCGTGGCCGGCGGAGGAAGGTCCGTTGCGCCTCACGGGGTGGTGCGTCGCGACGGATGCGCCACTCGAGCGCTTCGAAGCGCTCGTCGACGGCGTTGCCTACCATGCGGCGGCGCCGCTTCCAAGGGTCGACGTCGCACGCGCGCACGCGCAATATCGCGGCGCGCTCTACAGCGGGTTCGACGTCACCGTTGCACTTCCTGCAGGAACGCGCGAGCTCGTGCTGATCGCGTATTTCGGCGGCGCGCGCGTCGAGATCGCTCGGCACGTGTTGAAGATCGCGCCGGAAGCGCTGAAGGCGCGCCTTGAGACGCCCGCCGGCGCACGTGTCCAGCCCGGGCCCGTGCGTCTGTCCGGCTGGCTGTTCCACCCGAAGCATCGCGTTGCGCATCTTGCGATCTCGATCGACGGCGTGCTGCATGAGTGCGCGCACTCGATTCCTCGCCACGACGTTGCCGCGAACTTCCCCACGCTGGCGCACGCGCTTGAAAGCGGTTTCACCGCGACCATCGAGATGCGGCCCGGCCGCCGCCATGTCTCGCTGCATGCGACGCTCGAGGGCGGCGCGGTCGCGACGTTCGCGCTCGACAGGCCGATCGTCGTGCGCGGTGAACCGTTGCCGATTCGCGCGGCGCGCGCGATCAGGCGGCGCCGCGAACGCGCGGCGAGCGTGCTGCGGCACGCGCGTGCGTGGACCGACCGGCACGGGCGCTGGCCGCGGCCGCGCGATTGGCCGCGACTCGCCCGCAAGGCGATCGCGCTATGGCGCCGCGCACCACTCGCGGAGCCGGATGCCCCTCCGGCCGGCTTCACGTTGCCGCCGACGGTCGACCGCTACGATGCCTGGCTCGCGCTCAATCGCTGGAACGACGAACGGCGCAACGCGCTGCGCCGCCGGCTCGACGCCGCGGCCGCGAGGCTGCCGACGCTTACAGTCGTGATGCCGGTCTATCGACCCGAGCGCGTGTGGCTCGATCGCGCGATCGATTCGCTTCGCGCGCAGGTCCACCAGCGATGGCAGCTCGTGATCGCCGACGATGCAAGCGGCGACGAGGCGCTCGCCTCATACCTGCGCGCGCTCGCGGATGCGGACCCGCGCATCGCCGTGATCTTGCGCGCCGACAACGGCAACATCAGCCGCGCGACGAATTCGGCCGCTGCACTCGCAACCGGCGATTTCCTGGTGTTCGTCGATCAGGACGATGAGCTCGCGCCCGATGCGCTGGGCGAGATCGCGCTCGCGCTCGCCGACGACCCCGAAGCCGACCTGCTCTACACCGACGACGACAAGATCGATGACGCCGGCCGGCGGTATTCGCCGCAGTTCAAGCCGGACTGGTCGCCCGAGCTGCTGCTGTCGTATATGTATATCGGCCATGCGCTGGTCGTTCGCCGCGCGCTATTCGAGTCCCTCGGCGGTTTTCGCGTCGGCTTCGAAGGATCGCAGGACTTCGATTTCGCGCTGCGCGCCACTGAGCGCTGTCGGCGCATTCTGCATGTGCCGCTCGTGCTCTACCACTGGCGCGCGCTGCCGGGCTCGACGGCGGTTTCCGGCAACGCGAAGCCGGCGAGCTTCGCCGCCGGCGAGCGTGCAGTCGCCGAGGCGCTGTCCCGTCGTACCAGCCCGGGCACTGCGGTGCGGCCCGCCTGGGCCGTCGACGGCGGCCTCGGCTTGTGGTGGCACGAGTTCCCCGACGACGGTCCGAAGGTCGCGCTCGTCATCCCGACGAAGAACCAGCGCGAGATGCTCGCCCGCTGCATCGATTCGCTCGCGCGCACGACGTACCGCAACTACGAGATCGTCATTGTCGACAACGACAGCGACGACGCTGCGACGCTCGCGTACCTTGCGCGGCTGCCGCACCGCGTGCTGAAGATCCGCAACCCGGGGCCGCGATTCTCGTTCGCTCACATCAACAATCGTGCAGCCGAGGCGGTGGACGCCGAGTACCTGCTGTTCCTCAACAACGACACCGAAGTGCGCGAGCCGCGCTGGCTGTCGAGGATGATGGGCTTCGCCCGGCTGCCCGGCGTAGGCGCCGTCGGCGCGCGACTGCTCTATCCCGATGGCCGCGTGCAACACGCCGGCGTGCTGCACGGCTACTACGACGGATTGCCGGGCCCCGCATTCAAGCTGCTGCCTGCGACCGATCACGGCTACCTGTCGCATGCGATGACGACGCGCAACTACGCCGCGGTCACAGCCGCCTGCATGCTGACGCCGCGCCGGCTTTTTCTCGACCTCGGCGGATTCGATGAAAAGCGCTTCGCGGTCGCGTTCAACGACATCGACTACGGCTTCCGCCTCGAGGCAGCGGGCCTGCGCTGCGTCTATGTGCCCGGGGCGGAGCTCGTTCATCACGAAGGCCACTCGCGCGGATTCGTCGACGACCCGCGCGAAGCCGCCGCGTACCGCGCGCGCTATGGGCATCGGCACGAGCGCTATTACAACCCGAACCTTTCGCTTGCGAACGAGCGATTCGAGATCGAGCCGCGACGCGCGTTCGTCGCTGCCCCGGCACAGCCGGTGCGAGCGCTGATGTGTGCATTCAATCTGAACTGGGAAGGCGCTCCGTACAGCCAGTACGAGATGACCGCGGAGCTCAAGCGGCGCGGCGTGCTTGATCCGATCGTGTTCGCGCCACAGGACGGCCCGCTGCGCGCCGCCTACGAGAAGGCCGGCATCGCCGTGCACGCGCGCGAGCATCCGCTCGCCGGCGTGACGACCGACGATGCGTACGACAAGGCGCTCGACGCCTTTGCGCATTGGATCGACGCCCAGAACGTGCGCGTCGTTTACGGCAATACCCTGCAGACGTTCTATGCGATCGACGCCGCGCACCGGATCGGCGTGTCGTCGATTTGGAACCCGCGGGAGAGCGAGCCGTGGCAGCAGTATTTCCGCCAGTTTCCCGACGCCGTCGCCGCACGCGCGCTTCGCTGCTACGAATTTCCGTACCGGATCGTGTTCGTCGCGCACGCGACCGCCGAGCGCTCGGCCGAACTCGACACGCGGCACAACTTCACCGTCATCCACAACGGTCTCGATCGACGGCGAATTACCGCGGCTGCGGCCGGCCTCGACCGCAACCGCATGCGCGAATCGCTGGGCGCGTCTGCCTCCGAGATCGTCGTGCTGTTGCTCGGCACCGTCTGCGAGCGCAAGGGCCAACTCGATCTCGCACACGCGCTCAGCACATTGACCGATGCTAGCGCGAGCCGCGTGCGGGTGCTGTTCGTCGGTGACCGGCCGAGCGTATACAGTCGCGCGCTGCACGCCGCGATCGATGCGCTCGCGCTGCAACGGCGCTCCCGCGTGACGATCGTGCCGGAAACCGAGGACGTCGCGCGCTATCTCGTCGCGGCCGACGTCTTCGCATGCACGTCGCGTGTCGAGAGCTACCCTCGCGTGATCCTCGAGGCGATGGCGTACGGGCTGCCGATCGTCACGACGCCGGTGTTCGGCATCCGCGAGCAGGTGCGCGAAGGCGTCAACGGCGTCTTTTACGAGCCAGGCGACGTCGCGGCGCTCGCACTCGCACTGGAACGGCTCATCGCCGATCGTGCGTTTCGCGAAAGCCTGGCGTCGAACGCCGTGCCGGCGCTCGACGCACTGACCGACTTCGATGCGATGGTCGAGCGTTACGCGCGCATCTTCGTCGAAGCCGCGGCGCCATAGTGGCGAACGGCAGCCGGACATATCCGGTGTCATGTCGACGGGCGTTGCGGCCCGCCTGCGCCGCTGTGGCACACGATTGAACGGCTGGATGGCGGTATTGTTTTCTGCCCATCGCGCGGCGCCGCCGGGTGACGACAGCGCGCGACTAGTGGACAATAGCCTTGTGTCGTCTACAGCCTCATCGACATTCCTCGCTCCGGCGAGCGCACAACGGCCCGCGCGGGACCAATGAGCTCCCCTCGACGCTCGCGCGCCCGTGCGCTGTCGAAGGCGCTGTCCAAGCATTGGCGGCGCGTGCGCGACGAGCCGCGCCTTTTTCCGCACGTGATCGGAAAAGCGTGGCGGGTGCTGCGAGGCGGTCGTCTCGATGCGCTCGTCGAACGCAATCAGCTTCGCACCGACTGGTTCTCCGATTACGGCGCGTGGGTCGGCACGCACGAGCGCATCGACCCGCTGCACCTCGTGATGCTGGCCGAGCGGGTGCGCGCGCTGCCACGCGCGCCGACGTTCTGCGTCATCGTCGTTGCCGACGCGGCGGCCACACGCGAGGCGATCGAGGACACGCTCTCCTCACTCGACGCGCAGGCGATCGCGCCGGTCGCGCATATTGTGGTTGCGGCGAGCGACGCCGGAGGGCGGCGCGCTTGCCGCTACGACGAGGTAACGGGGCCCTGGTCCGCGCTGCGCACCGCGCTGGCCGACATCTCCGCCGACTGGATAGGCATGATCGACGCAGGTGAGCGCCTTACCCGCGACGCCATCGCGCAGTTCGCACTCGAGCTTGCTTGCACGCCCGACGTCGCGCTCGCCTACTCGGACCATGACGAGATGGATGACGACGGCACGCGCAGGCAACCGGATTTCAAGCCGTGCTGGGATCCGTACCTGTTCGCGCAGCAGCCCTATATCGGACGCATGTGGTTTGCTCGGCGCAAGGCGCTCGCGAGCGCGCTCGCCGCCATCGCGCCACTATCGGAATGGGATCTGCTTTGGCGGATTATCGAAGCGCTGCCGCCAACCGCCATCGCGCATCTGCCGCGAGTGCTGTGCCACCGCGCAAGGATCGTGCGCAACAACAGCGCCCGCGGGCGCACCCAGACGGCGCCGCACCCGCCGCACGCGCACTTCGAGCGCAAGTCGACGGCGGTCGAGTTCGAGGCGCGCGGGCCGCAGGCGTGGCGCCTGCGCTTTCCGTTGCCTTCGCCCGCGCCCCGCGTGTCGATCGTCATCCCGACGCGCGACCATCCCGGCCTGCTCGCCGCGGCGACCGACAGCGTGCTGACCGCCACGACGTATCCGAACCTCGAGCTGATCGTCGTCGACAACGGCAGCGTCGATCCCGAGACGCTCGCACTGCTCGCGATCCTCGGAGCCAACGCGCGTGTACGCGTGATCCGCGATCCGGCGCCGTTCAATTTCGCGCGGCTCAACAACGAGGCGGCGCGACACGCGACCGGTGCGCTGCTCTGTTTCCTCAACGACGACACGCTCGCGATCGCACCCGACTGGCTCGACGAGCTCGCCTCGCTCGCGCTGCGCGAGGACGCCGGCGTCGTCGGCGCGCGCTTGCTCTACGGCGACGGCACGATCCAGCATTCGGGTGTCGTGCTCGGCGCGTTCGCGCTGACGCACCACTTGCTGCAGGGAAGGCCCGCCGATTTCCGCGGCTACCACGACCGCGGCTTGCTCACGCATGCAGTGTCTTGCGTCACCGCGGCGTGCGCGGTGGTGCGCCGCGATCTGTTCGTCTCGCTCGGCGGGTTCGACGAGAACCTGCCGGCCGCGTACAACGACGTCGACCTGTGCCTCGCGGCGTTCGCACGCGGCCGCTACAACCTCGTCGTCAACCGCCCGTTGCTGCATCACTACGAGTCGGCGTCACGCGGCTATTACTACACGCCGCAGCAGGAGGCGGCCGACCGCGCCGCGCTCGGCTATCTGCTCGGCAAATGGGGCGAAGGCATTCGCGCCGATCCGTTCTACAACCCCAACCTCGCACTCGATCGCGAGAACTACACGCTCGCCTACCCGCCGCGCGTTCCGTCCGAGGGCGCGCTGCGCGTCGCATTCGCGCACCGCGAAACTCGCGGCGCGATCGCTGCCTGATTCTGCGGCCACCCGCGCTGGCGTCGCCGTGCGAACGGCGACTGCGTTACACTCGCGGCGACCGCCTTCGCCGCTAACCGCCGTGACACACAATCCGCTGGTCTGGATCGGCCTCGCCGGAATCGACCCCGACGACAACGCGCGTGCGCAATCGTGGCAACGGCGTCTGCACTGGACGATGGTGCTGATCGCGCTGCTCGCCGTGCCCGCGTATCTGCTCGACACGTCCGACCAGTTTCCGAGCTTGCACCCGTTCGCGGTCGTGCTCGACGCCGTAATCTTTTTCGCGTTCCTGTTCGAGACGCTGTGGATGATGCACATCACGGATCATCCCGGCCGCTATCTCGCCGAAAACTGGCTCAACGTCGCGATCCTCGCGGGCTCTGCGGCGAGCATGCTGGGCGCGTCGACCGAATGGATCGCTCTCGTGCGGCTCGCGCGGGTGGCGATCGTCGGCCTCGTGATGCTGCGTGCGTTCGGGCAGTTCCGCGTGCTGTTCACGCGCCGCGGCGCGCCCAAGCTCGTCGGCGTCACCGTCTTCATACTCGCGGTGTCGGGGGCACTCCTCTACTGGCTCGAGCCCACGGTGACGACCTTCTGGGACGGCGTGTGGCTCGCGTTCGAGACCGCGACGACGATCGGCTACGGCGACTACGTGGCGACGACCGCCGCCGCGCGGCTCGTGTCGATCTTCGTTGCGCTGATCGGCTTCGCGATCATTGCCGTATTCACCGCCAACGTGGTCGCGTACTTCGTCGGCCGCGACGCTCCGGACACGCATCGCGATCTGCACCAGGACATCGTGCGGCTGCGTGCGGACATCGCGCAACTGCTGCGCGACAGCGATCGCGCGCGCAGCGGTTCGACGGTCGCCGAGATCGAGGCATTACGACGAGATGTCGCGGAGCTTTCGGCGCGGTTCGCGGCGCTGTCGGCACGACTCGGCGTCGTCGATCCGGCCGCAAAATCCGACACGACGGCGAGCGTCAAAGCGCCGCAGCGGCCCACCGGAACGGATTCCCGTTAGCGCACGTGCGCTCCGTTTGCGCTGGATCTGTGTGCGCGTGCCGCAACCGGCGGCGTACCACTAAGCCATCGCACACAGGCGATTAGCGTCCCTCGATATACATCGCGTCGTCGAACGTCGCGACCCACTGCGGCCGGTAGACGATCGCGAGCGTGAGGATCATCCCGGTCAGCATCGCTTCGCCGAAGCCCAGATAGAGAAGCCACGGCACGTATTCGCCGAACACGAGCGCGGCAGGACGCCCGCCGCCCAGCCACAGCGCCGTGGCGCCCACGACGCCGCCCGCGGCGAGCGACAAACCCGCGCCGAAATACGCGGCGACGAACACGTAGACGAAGAAATTCGGCGGCAGCCGCGCCTGCGAGAAGCGCAGCACCACATGCGTCACGGCGACCGGAAGCGCGCCGAGCGTGACGAACGCGACCGCCGCGTTCGGCCACAGGCCGCCTTGAACCGCGAGCGAGACGCCGACGATGACTGCTGCGCTGATCAGCGCGAGCGGTACGCCGACGATCAGCGTAAGGGCGGCGGCGCCGAGAAGATGGAACGTGAACCCATCGCCAACCGTCGCGCGCAGGCTCCACAGCACAATCGCCGAAAGGATCGCGCCGTACCAGACATGAACGGACGTGCTATCGGCGAACCGGCCCCACGGCGCGCAACGAAATGCCCACGCGAGCAGCGGCCCGGCGATCAGCCAACTTACGGCTATCCATGGCCACGACAAAGGTATCGCGGTGAGATCCATCGTCCGTACCTGGCGTCGGACGCATTGTAAAACCTGCGCCGCGGCTCGCGCCGCGCGTCATGGGCGAGCCTATCCGTTCGGACCGGTATGGCCGCATTGTTGTTCCGCCCGTTCGTCTGTCAGTCGATGTAGCGAGGCGGATCAGGGTCGAGCGCCCAGTCGCGATCGGGCCTCTCGACCTTCTGCATCCACTGCTTCACCAGCGCGACGTGCGCGCGCTCCTCGTCGCGAAGCTCGATGGCCGCCTCGCGGATCGCGGCAACGGAGGCGAGCTCTGCGAGCCGCGCAAAGAAATGCTCGGCGCGCTCCTCGCTCGCAAGCGCAATCTCCAGCGCGTGGTACGGCTGCATCAGGTAATGCGCGTCGTCGACGGGCGCCGTTTCGGGGGCCTCGAAGCCGCCCCACGGCGCCGGTTCGTCGGGAACTGCCGGGGGCTTTTTCCAGCCCATCTGCGCCATGATGTGCGCGCCGTGCTTACCTTCGATCGCGGCCATCTTGCGGAACAGCTCGGCCACCTCGCGGTTGTTGTGCATTTCCATTGCGTCGGCAAGCTCGGCGTAGCGCTGCGCGGCTTCGATCTCCATCAGGTACGCGTGCGCCATGAAGCTCTCGATCGTTTGCGGCGCGACCAGCGTGCCTGGTTTGAGCGCGTCCGGGCTCATGGCGCGAACCCCGCTTCGAGATCCGCTGCTGTCGCGCGCGGCGTGCGTCGACCCGCCGGATACGGCGTGCGCTCGCCTGCGTAGAGCACGCCGATGTTGAAGCCGTCGTCGGTCATCACGCGGCGCGCGGCGCGCGCGGCGTCGTTGGTCGGCGCAACCGGCGCGGGATGCACAAGCTGCTTCCATTCGCGCTGCTCGGGACGGAACGTCACGCATGGGCTCAGGATTTCGACGAACGAGAAGCCGGGGTGACGGATCGCTTCGGCGATGATCGCTGCGGTGCCGTTCGGATCGCCGGCGAATGCACGCGCGACGAAGTTCGCACCCGAGGCGAGCGCAACGACCAGCGGGTGGAATACCCGCACGCCGGTGCCTCCGGGCGAGAGCTTCGAATCCCAATCGGGCTCCGTGGTGGGCGACGGTTGCCCTTTGGTCATGCCGTAAACGTGGTTATCCATCACGATGTACGTCATGTCGACGTTGCGCCGGCACGCGTGGAGGAAATGATTGCCGCCGATCGAGTAACCGTCGCCGTCGCCGCCAGCGGCGAGCACGGTGAGATCGGGACGTGCGACCTTGAGACCGGTCGCCGCCGCGAGCGCGCGGCCGTGCACGCCGTGAAAGCCGTAGCACGTCGTGTACGCGGGAATCCGCGACGAGCAGCCGATGCCCGATACGACAGCGACCTGATGCGGCGGCACGCCGACCATCGCGAGCGCCTTCGTCACCGAGCTCAGGACCGAATAGTCGCCGCAGCCGGGGCACCAGATCGGCTTGTACGACGATTTGAATGCCGCGTGCGTGAGTGGGGGCGGTGCGCAGACGTCGTTCATGCGGCGGGCCTCATCGCAACAAGCGCGTTCGTGATGTCGCCGGGGCGAAGCGGCAGCGGCCCCGGCCTGTGGAAGCTCACGACGTCGCGCGGGAGATCGAAATATGCGCGCAGGTAACGATAGAGCTGCGCTCCGTGGTTCTGCTCGACGACGATCGCTCGCGTGACGCCGCGCAGCGCCGCCGAGAGCCGCTCGGGCTGCGCAGGCGCGAGCAGTCGCATCGCGACCAGTCGCGCGCGAACGCCTTGCGCCGCCGCGCGCGCGAGCGCCTCGCGCGCCGCCGCCGTCGACGAGCCGAACGTGATCAGCGCGATGTCGCCGTCGCCTTCGACGTCGGCCCAGAAATCGCCGTAGTCATGCCGCTCGAGCTTGCGCGCGCGCTTGTCAAGCTGGACCGCATGCTCGCGCGCGGTGCTGGTCGGAATGCCGGCCTCGGTGTGCTCGAGTCCGTCGGCAGTGTAGACGGTGCCCGGTGTGCCGGGAATCGCCATCGGCGAAACGCCCGACTCGGTGTCGCGATAGCGTTTGTAATCGCGCGTGTGCTCGTCGACAGTCAGCCGCTTGGCGGCGTCACCGCGGTCTTCGGGGCGATCGATCACCGCGCGCGACTGCCCCATGAACTGGTCGGACAGCACGATTGCAGGCGACTGCAGCGCTTCGGCAAGCGCGACCGCCCACTGTGTGGTCGCCGCGCAATCGCCGATCGACGTCGGCGCGAGAACGAGCCGCGGCGCATCGCCGTGCAGCCCCCACAGCGCGTACGACAAATCGCTTTGCTCGCTCTTCGCCGGAATGCCGGTCGACGGACCGCCGCGCATCACGTCGACGACGACGATCGGCACTTCCGCTGCCACGGCGAGACCGATGCCCTCGGTCATCAGCGCGAGCCCGGGTCCCGCCGTCGCGGTGAGCGACGGTACGCCCCCGTACGAGGCGCCGATGATCATGTTGACCGATGCGAGCTCGTCCTCGGCCTGCAGCAGCGTGCCGCCGACTTCGGTGAGCGCGGGCGCCATCCATTCGAGCAACTCGGTCGCCGGTGTGATCGGATACGCGGCGACGAAACGAATGCCGGCGCGAATCGCGCCCAGGCCTGCCGCTTCGTTGCCGCTCACCACCCAGCGCGCGCGGCCCTTCGGCGCGAGCGCGGCGTCGGCGAGCGTCGGCAGCGATGCGCCCGCTTCGAGCGCGCTCGTGCGGATACGCGCAGCCGCATCGATGCCCGCGGCGACGGCCGCCAGGTTCGCAACAAGCGCATCGGCGCTGCGCTTCCACGAATCGCGCACGGCCGATTCGAGCGCGTCGCGAGCGATGCCTGCGAGTGTGCCGGCCACGCCGAGCGCGACCATGTTCGTCCAGCTGCCGGGAATCGCCTTCGCCGTCTTCTTGAGCGGCAGCGGCACGAACGTCGCACCGCTCGCCTTGAATGCGTCGGGCACGTCGCCTTCGTCGGGGTCGCCGATGATCACGCTTCGCGGCCCGAGCGGAATCTCGTCGGCGAAGCGGTGGACATTCTGCCAATCGATCGCGAGCAACACGTCGAACGCGTCGTCGAGCGTATCCACCGGCAAAGCCGCGAGGCGTACGAGCGCGGCGGCCTCTCCGCCGCGGATCTGCGGGCCGCTGGTGCGCACCATCAGACCGTAGGCGCCTGCCTTCGCCGCCGCCGCGAGCAACAGCGTGCCGGCGGTCATCACGCCGCTGCCGCCGCTGCCCGCAAGCGCGATCGACACGCTCGATCGCGTGCCGCGCGCAGTTGCATCGCCGTTCGCCCTCATCGTCCTCACTCCTTCGCCTGCAATGCGCTGACGTTACTCGGCGCGGCCCGGGTCGCGGATTGACGCAGATCAATGCGATTGCAATCGGTGTTCGCCATCATCTTTGACATAAACCGGTATTGCGGTACCATAATACGAGATTAGCCGCCGGGACCCCCGGCCGTCAACATTCTTGGAGGAGAAAACAATGCCGATCGACGCCTATCGGTGGCTGATGACGGCGCCGGGCGCACCGCTCGTGCGCGATTCCTTCCGGCCCGAGACGGGCGACGGCGACGTCGTCGTCGAAGTGGCCGGATGCGGCGTCTGCCACACCGATCTCGGCTACTACTACGACGGCGTGCGCACCAACCAGCCGCTGCCGCTTGCGCTCGGCCACGAAGTGAGCGGCCGCGTCGTCGCCGCCGGCGACGGCGCGAAGGCTTGGCTCGGCAAGGCGGTCATCGTGCCGGCGGTTCTGCCGTGCGGCGAATGCGATCTGTGCAAGCGCGGCCTCGCGACGATTTGCCGGAAGCAGAAGATGCCGGGCAACGATGTCCATGGCGGCTTCGCATCGCATATCGTCGTGCCGGGGCGCGGGCTGTGCGAAGTCGACGAGGCGCGGCTCGCGCGCGCCGGGCTCGCGCTCGCCGAAGTCTCGATCGTCGCCGACGCGCTGACGACGCCGTTCCAGGCCGTGCAGCGCGCCGGCGTCGTGCCGGGCACGCTCGCGATCGTCGTGGGCGCCGGCGGCGTCGGCGGCTACTGCGTCCAGGTAGCGCATGCGTTCGGCGCGCAAGTCGTCGCGATCGATGTCGACGACGCGAAGCTCGCCGCGATCGGCGCGCATGGCGCGGCGCTGACGCTCAATGCGAGAACGCACGACGTAAAGGCAATGAAGGGCGCGATCGCAGGTTTCGCGAAGCAGAATGGCCTGCCCGCGACCGAATGGCGCATCTTCGAATGCTCGGGCACCGCGGCCGGGCAACTCACCGCGTTCGGCCTGCTGGTCCACGGTGCCACGCTGGCAGTCGTCGGCTTCACGATGGACAAGGTCGAGGTGCGGCTGTCGAATCTGATGGCGTACGACGCGCGCGCGCTCGGCAACTGGGGCTGCCCGCCCGACCGCTATTCCGCCGCGCTCGATCTCGTGCTCGGCGGCAAGGTCGCGATCAAGCCGTTCGTCGAGACGCATCCGCTCGCCGACATCAACCGCGTCTTCGAAGCGGTCCACCATCGCGCGATCAACAAACGCGCCGTGCTCGTCCCGTAATCAGGAGTTCTCCGATGAATGCTCCCGACCTCATGCGCGCGTTCAAGAACCACGATCTTGTCGACGACCCGTCGAAGCCGGGCGTGCGGTTCGAGAAGCGTCCGGCGAAAAAGCCCGACGGCACCGTCGCTCCGGGCCTGTACAACGCCTGGATCACGCTCGACAACCCGACGCAGTTCAACTCGTACACGACCGACATGGTGAAGGGCGTGATTCTCGCGTTCCGCACTGCGTCCAACATGCGCGACGTGAATTGCGTGGTCTTCACCGGCGCCGGCGACAAGGCGTTCTGCACCGGCGGCAACACGAAGGAATACGCCGAGTACTACGCGGGACATCCGCAGGAATACCGCCAGTACATGCGGCTGTTCAACGACATGGTCAGCACGATCCTCGTCTGCGACAAGCCGGTGGTCTGCCGCGTCAATGGCATGCGCATCGGCGGCGGGCAGGAAATCGGCATGGCATGCGACATCTCGGTCGCGCAGGACCTCGCGCGCTTCGGCCAGGCGGGCCCCAAGCACGGCTCGGCGCCGATCGGCGGTGCGACGGACTTCCTGCCGGTGATCGCGGGCGCGGAGCGCTCGATGGTCGCGTGCGTGCTGTGCGAGCCCTTCTCGGCGCACAAGGCGTACTGGATGGGCGTGCTCACCGACATCGTGCCGGCGCTCAACGTCGACGGTACGTTCGTCGCGAACCCGCTGGTCGAGACGCAGAGCATGGTCGACTCGTTCGGCCGCTTCGTGTTCGGCGAGCCGAAGACGGGCGATGCGTTGAAGGCCGGCAAGGCGCTGCTCGCGCGCGGAAAGGTCGACCTGTCGCTGCTCGACGCGAAGGTCGAAGAGCTCTGCGCGAAGATGCTGATGACGTTCCCCGACTGCACGACGAAGACGCTCGAGGAGCTGCGCAAGCCCAAGCTCGACGTGTGGAACCGCAACAAGGAGAACTCGCGAGCGTGGCTTGCGCTCAACATGATGACCGAGGGGCGCGCGGGCTTCACCGCATTCAACGAAGGCCCGAAGGACGACCGCGAGGTCGACTTCGTGCTGCTGCGCCAGCGGCTCGCCGCGGGCGAAGGGTGGATCGGCCCGCTGCACGATGCGATCCAGCCGAGCGCGAAGCGCGACTGACATGGCCGACGCTTCGCCTCCGGTTGTCATTCCCGCGCAGGCGGGAATCCAGCGTCTTGTGCCGAACGACACTGGGTCCCCGCCTTCGCGGGGACGACGCGTGCAGGCATTCAACCGCCACGTACCAGCATGACGACCGATAGTCCGCTCAAAGTCTGGCTCGAGCGCGACGGCGCGCTCTTGCGAATGCGTCTCGCGCGTCCGAAGGCGAACATCATCGACGCCGCGATGATCGGCGCGCTCGCGAGCGCGTTCGACGAGCACCGCGCGACGAGCGGCGTTCGCGGCGTGCTGCTCGACGCCGAAGGGCCTCATTTCAGTTTCGGGGCGAGCGTCGAGGAGCATCTGCCCGATCGCTGCGCCCCGATGCTCGCGTCGCTGCATGCGCTGCTCGTGACGATGCTCGAGTTCCCCGCTCCGATCCTCGTCGCCGTGCAAGGGCAGTGTCTCGGCGGCGGGCTCGAGCTTGCGCTTGCTTGCGGGCCGATCTTCGCCGCGCCGGATGCGCAGCTCGGCCAGCCGGAGATCAAGCTCGGCGTGTTTGCGCCAGCCGCTTCGGTTCTGTTGCCGTATCGCGTCAATCAACCCGCGGCCGAGGACTTGCTGCTATCCGGTCGATCGATCAGCGGTGAGCACGCCAAGGCGATCGGCCTCGTTCACGCGGTCGCGAGCGATCCGGCCGCCGCCGCGCTCACGTATTTCGACGAGCATCTCGCGCACCGCAGCTCGGCGGCGCTCGAATGCGCGCTCGTCGCCGTTCGCGGCGCGCTCGTCGCGGATGTGCGCAGGCGGCTCGCCGACGTTGAGCGGGTCTATCTCGACCGACTGATGAAAACGCGCGACGCAAACGAGGGCCTCACGGCGTTCGTCGGCAAGCGCGCGCCAAAATGGGAGCACTGCTGATGGCCGACATCCCGCGCGTGATCGCGATCGTCGAGCGCTGCCAGGCGCTGTTCGATGACCTTCATTTCACCGCCGTCAAGGACTGGAAGGCGGCGGTCCCGGGCCGCAAGGCAATCGGCTACATGCCGGTCTACGTTCCGCGCGAGCTGATCCATGCGGCGGGCATGCTGCCGGTGGGCATCCTCGGCGGCGGCGACCAGCTCGAAGTGATCCAGGGCGACGCGTATTACCAGAGCTACATCTGCCGCATTCCGCGCTCGACGATCGAGCTCGGCCTCACCGGTCGTCTCGACTGCCTCGACGGCATGCTGTTCCCGTCGATCTGCGACGTCATTCGAAACCTCTCCGGCATGTGGCAGATCCTGTTCAAGGACAAGTACGTCCGCTACTTCGACGTACCTCAGAACTACGAGGACGAGGTCGGCGGCAAGTTCTACGTGAGCGAGCTCGAGGTGCTGCGCGAGGATTTCGGCAAGCTGCGCGGCGCGCCGATCACCGACGCCGAGTTGAACGCGTCGATCCGCGTCTACAACGACAATCGCTGCGCGGTGCAGGAGCTCTACGCGTACCGCGCGGCGAAGCCATGGCAGGCTCCGACGTCCGAAGTGTATCTGCTGCTGCGCGCCGGCATGGTGCTGCCGCCTGAGGAGCACACACAGCTCGTGCGCGACTACATCGCCGCTGCCGACGCGATGCCGCGGCCCAAGCGCGACAACGCGCGCATCGTGCTGACGGGCGCGTTCTGCGAGCAGCCGCCGCTTGCGCTGATCAAGTCGATCGAGATGTCCGGTTGCTACATCGTCGACGACGACTTCATGCTGGTGACGCGCTGGCTGCTCGATGACGTGCCGGCAGACGGCGAGCCGCTGGTCGAGCTCTCCAAGGCCTTCCTGCACCGCTCGGCGTCCACCGCCGCGAAATACGACGCGAAGCGCGAGGACAAGGGTCAGTTCCTGCTGAAGCAGGTGAAGACGGGTGCCGCCGAAGGCGTCGTGTTCGCCGCGCCGTCATTCTGCGACCCGGCGCTGCTCGAACGGCCGATGCTGCAGGACGTGCTCGCGAAGCACAAGGTTGCGTACACCGCGTTCAAGTACGCCGAGAACACCGGCCAGATGGCGCCGATCCGCGAGCAGGCGGGAACGTTCGCCGACTCGATCAAATTATGGAGCGCGGCGTGAGCAGCAACACTTCCATGTCATCCCGAGCGCAGCGAGGGACCTGCTGTTCCTCGCGGGTCGACACGGATGCTGAAAGCAGATTCCTCGCTTCGCTCGGAATGACATATTGAAAGGCCGGACAATCATGACCACGACCGCCGCCGCGATGCCCGCCAGCGCGAAGAAGCCGCAGAACGTCCAGAAGGAGGACGCGATGTGGCTGCAGAAGGAGATGATCAACAGCAATTACCACGACCTGGCACACGCGCACGAGCAGGGGCGCAAGGTCGCGGCGACGTTCGTGCCGGGCAACCTGAACGAGCTGCTGATGTGCTTCGACTTCGCGCGCAGCCTGCCGGAGACGAACGCGCTGCAGAACGGCATGCGCAAGAAATCGGGCAAGTTCATCATGGATGCCGAGCGCGACGGCCAGTCGGAGGACGTCTGCACGTACGTCAAGGCCGATCTCGGCATGATGATGGGCGGCGAGATCGGCCCCACTGGCGAAGTGCTGCCGCGGCCCGACCTGCTGTTGCTCTCCTACACCGGCTGCTTCACGTTCATGAAGTGGTTCGAGCTGATCCGGCACAAGTACGGCTGCGAGACGGTGATGCTGCACGTGCCATACCAGGGCGAAGGAAAGATCGCGCCGAACATGCGCGACTACGTCGTGAAGCAGTTGAAGGACACGGTGATCCCGACGCTCGAGCGCATCTCCGGCGTCAAGTTCGACATCGATCGCCTGCGGCAATACATGAAGGAGTCGCAGAAGGCCGAGGCGGACCTCGTCGCCGTGCTCGAGTCGGCGAAGAACCGGCCGTCGCCGATCGACGGCTACTTCGGCGCCGTCTACTACATCGGCCCGATCTTCACCGCGTTCCGCGGCACGACCGAGGCAACCGAGTACTACCGCGTGCTGCACCAGGAGATCGAGCAGCGCGTGCGCGAGAAGAAGGGCCCGGTCACACCGGAGGGCGACATGGGCGAGGAGAAATACCGCCTCATCGTCGAGGGGCCGCCGAACTGGACGAGCTTCCGCGACTTCTGGAAGATGTTCTACGAGGAAGGCGCGGTCGTCGTCTCGTCGACGTACGCGAAGGTCGGTGGTCTGTACGATTTCGGCTTCCGCCACGATCCGGATCGTCCGCTCGAGTCGCTCGCGGAATACTGCCTGGGCTGCTACACGAACCTCAACCTGCCGTCGCGGATCGACATGATCTGCAAATACATTGACGAATACCAGGCGGACGGGCTGCTCATCAATTCGATCAAGAGCTGCAACAGCTTCTCCGCCGGGCAGCTGCTGATCCTGCGCGAAGTCGAGAAGCGCACCGGCAAGCCCGCAGCGTTCATCGAGACCGATCTCGTCGACCCGCGCTACTTTTCGGCCGCGAACGTCAAGAACCGGCTCGAGAGCTATTTCCAGATGATCAAGCAGAAGCGCGCCGCGACGAGCGCGGCGCACTGAGGTAGGCGATGAGCAATACGGTCTGGATTCCGTCATTCCCGCGAAGGCGGGAATCCAGTGTCGTTGGACGAAAGTCGCTGGATCCCCGCGTGCGCGGGGATGACATGCGGAGGTATTGACATGCGTGTGTTCATCGGCATCGATCTCGGCTCGACGACGACCAAGGCAGTCGTCATGGACGAACAGCAGAACGTGCTCGGGCGCGGCATCACGAATTCGCGCTCGAACTACGACACTGCGGCGGCCATCGCGAAACAGGAGGCGCTCGTCAATGGCCGCTTCCACCTGTTCCGGCAAGCGCTCGGGAGCACCGGGGCGCTCAACGGAGCGCTCGACGGCTTCCTCGGTCAGCTCGAGCGCGATTTTCGCTCCGAGCAGTATCTGGAACAGCTCGCAGATCTGGAGGCGACGTGCCAGCGCAGTCTCGCGACGGCGAAGTTCGGCGACAGCGTGAAGGCGGTCGGCGAGGCACTCACCGAAGTGTTCAGACGACTCGCGGTCGAGGCGCCGACGCTGTTCGCACCCGGTGCGAAGCGCAAGTCGGATTTCTTCCGCGACATCGCCGGCAGCCAGTATCTCGCGACCGGCGAGGCGGTGGCGAAGGAATCCGGCATCCGCTACGACTTCCTGTTGAACGTGTTCGACCGCTCGATCATCGAGGTCGAGAACCGCGTCTACGGCGACTCGATCAAGCGCCACCTGCTCGCTGCGCTCGAGCGCACGTTCGTCGCGCTGCCGGACACGGCAGGTCGCCGCGATCGCGTGGAAGCGCCGATCAAGGGCATCCTCGACACCGAGCTCGAGGAGACGTACGTGGTGGGCACCGGCTACGGGCGCGCGCGGCTGCCGTTCTCGAAGGAGCACATCCGCTCCGAGATCCTCTGTCACGGGCTCGGCGCTCACGTGATGTATCCGGGCACGGCGACAGTGCTCGATATCGGCGGCCAGGACACGAAGGCGATCCAGGTCGACCCGAACGGCATCGTCGAGAGCTTCCAGATGAACGACCGCTGCGCAGCGGGCTGCGGCCGCTACCTGGGCTACATCGCCGACGAGATGAATATGGGCCTGCACGAGCTCGGCCCGATGGCGATGAAGTCGACGAAGACGATCCGCATCAACTCGACGTGCACGGTGTTCGCCGGCGCCGAGCTGCGCGACCGTCTCTCGCTCGGCGACAAGCGCGAGGACATCATGGCGGGACTGCACCGCGCGATCATCCTGCGCGCGATGTCGATTCTCGCCCGCTCGGGCGGCATCCGCAACGAGTTTACGTTCACCGGCGGTGTCGCGAAGAACGAGGCGGCCGTAAAGGCGCTGAATGACCTCGTCCGCGAGAACTACGGCGAGATCACGCTCAACATCAACCCCGACTCGATCTACACCGGCGCGCTCGGCGGCGCGACGTTCGCGTACCGCGCGGTGGTGGAGGAAGGCAAGACGGCGGAGGCACGGGTATGACCACGACTATCGGTATCGACATCGGTTCCGGCGCGGTGAAGAGCGTGCTCTTCGACGTGGACGGCAAACATGTTACGTGGCGTGCCAAGCGATGCGAGCGTATCCGCCGCCGCGACCCGATGTCGCTTGCCCTGGAAGGCTATGAGGCGGTGCTTGCTGAAGGCGCCGTCGCCGCCGGCGACGTCGATTACATCGCGACGACCGGCGAAGGCGAGAATGTCAAGTTCGCGACCGGTCACTTCTATTCGATGACCACGCACGCGCGCGGCGGCGTCTACCTGCGTCCCGACGCACGCGCCGTCGTCGACATCGGCGCGCTCAACGGCCGCGCGATCTACGTCGACGAGCGCGGCAAGGTGCTCTCGTACAAGATGACGAGCCAGTGCGCGTCGGGCTCCGGCCAGTTCCTGGAGAACATCGCCCGCTATCTCGGCGTCGCTGTCGAGGAAATCGGCGCGCTGTCGCAGACGTCGACCAATCCCGAGAAGGTGAGCTCGATCTGCGCGGTGCTCGCGGAGACCGACGTCATCAACATGGTGTCGCGCGGCATCGCGACACCCGACATCCTGAAAGGCATTCATCTGTCGATGGCGTCGCGGATCGTGAAGCTCCTCAAGGTGACCGGCATCAAGGATGGCACCGCGCTTCTGACCGGCGGCCTCGCGCTCGACACCGGTCTGCTCGCCGCGATCCAGGAAGAGATGGTCAACGAAAAGGTCGCAGTGACCGCAGTTTCGCATCCAGACTCCATCTACGCCGGCGCGATCGGTGCCGCGCTGTGGGGCGCGTTCCGGCACGGCAAGCTCGCCGAGCTCTCGGAGCGCGCTGCCGCTTAACGTTCAGGTACGAGGACATCATGGCACTTCTGATCAACGACAACTGCACCGCCTGCGACGCGTGCAAGCCAGTCTGCCCGAATGAAGCGATCAGCGTCGGGGATCCGGTCTACGTCATCGATCCGCTGCGTTGCACCGAGTGCGTCGGCGCCGAGGATGAGCCGCAATGCAAGCTCGTCTGCCCGGCCGACTGCATCGTCGAGCACCCCGATTTTCGGGAGACGCCCGACGAGCTGATGGCGAAATACGAGTCCCTGCGCGCCTGACCTGGCGAAACTCGCGCCGCCCGGGATTGGTGCGGCCGCATTCGCGATCCTTCGTTCGATTCGCGCGAGCCGGCGCGTTCGCAAATGGCGCTCGATTTTGCATTGACCCGGACAACTCTACTGGCGTAGATTGCGTCGGTCCGCACGGGGGTGTCCCCCACCACCGCGCATGCCACCGGGCAGCCGCATGATGTCGTGCCGGCTCGCCCGTCGCCAAGGGAGTGCCGCCATGAAGCCGGTGATCGTTGCGCTCGCCGTCGTCGGTCTTGCGTTCTTCGCCGGTCAAGCCGCAGGGCAGCCGGGCAGCGCCGAACGATGAAGAGTCTGCGCACCCGTAACGCCCTCCGAGCATTTCTGATCTGCGCGACCGTGATCACCGGCGGTTGCGCGACGACTCCGACCGGCACTGCGCAACGCCCATCCGGGCTCTACGTCGATCGCGTCGCGTTGCGTACGGTGTCGGTCGACAAGGGACTCGAGGATCGGATCCTCGCGCTCGATCCGGACCGGGTCAGCGAACGCGACGTCCGCTCGACGCTCGCCGCCGGGCCGACGCCGCGGATCATCCTCGTCCACGGCAGCGTCTACCCCGCGCACCTCATCATGCGGTCGTTCGCGGAGTTCCTCGAGGGCATGGGATACCCGGGCTCAAAGCTGCGCGATCCCGCCGACGGTGCGTACTCGCAGAGCCCGTATCAGAACAGCGAGCGGCTCGCGGGCGAGATTGCGTGGTATTACGAGCACGACGGCGTGCGGCCGATCATGATCGGCCACAGCCAGGGCGGGATGCAGGCGATCAAGGTCCTCTATCAGCTCGCCGGCGACTTCGATCCGAAGGTCGCCGTATGGAATCCATCGACGGATCGGCAGGAGCGCCGCTTCACGATCGTCGACCCGGTCAGCGGCGTCGAACGTCCTGTGGTAGGTCTTTCGGTGGCTTACGCAGCAGCGGTCGGCGCCGGCGGCGCCGCGTTCGTCCTGCCCAATCAATGGGACATGTTCTTCCGGCTGCGCACGATTCCCGACTCCGTCGAGGAATTCACCGGATTCTCGATCCAGGGCGACATGGTCGCCTGGACGATTCCCGGCGCATCGACGGTAAGCGAGTATCGTCGCGGCGGGCTCGCGAAAGTTCGCAACGTCGTGCTGCCGATGACCTACAACCACATCATGGTGCCGGTCACGCATGCGCTCGCGACCGACGCCAGGACCCGCGACTGGATCAATGCGTACGTGCCGCGCGAGGGCGATCAGCCTGTCGTTCCCGACGGCGTCATCGGGCACAACGTGCTATGGGCAGCCGACGTCTGGTTCAGCATCAAGAAGCACTGGTGCCTCGAAGCGCAGCGGCTGATCCACGCGAAAAGGGCCGCGTCCGAGAGCGCGACGCTCAGCGCGGAGCACGTGCGCCCGCTGTAACCGCGGACCGCATCAGCGGCACGGCGTTACGCTCACGTGTTCTGCCGACGGTGAGATCACGGCACCAGGAACTCGATCGCATGAGGTTCGATGCGAACCTCGATCGACGCCTCGCCGGAATGCGGATCCGCATCATCATCCGGCCACAGCGTGTCGTCGAAATGGACGTCGAATCCTGTCCACGTCATCTGCAGCACGCGACCGCGCGCCGAGTCGAGCGGAGGCGATGAGCGCCGCGCGCCGCGCTGCCAGCTCGCAAGATGGTCGAGCAGCCGCGCGCGGCCGCTATCGGCAACGAACACCGCGTCGAGCATGCCGTCGCCTGCATCTCCGTCCGGCGCGAGGAAAAGGTTCGGGCCGACGAACTGCGTATTCATGACCTCGAACAGCACGTAATCGCCCGAGATGTCGCGCCCGTCGACCGACGCGCGAACGTGCGTCGTCGCAAAAGCGCCGACGCGCTCCTTGAGGACTTGCAGCGATCTCGCGAGCCGCTGCTGCGGCGCCAGATCGCGCGCCTCGTGCGCCTTCTTCCGCGCGCGGCGGATCGACGATGCGAGCAGACCGCAGCCGAGAGCTTCAATCAGCGGCTCGCATCCCCACGGTCCGCTTGCCATCGCGACGTCGAACGGAAACCGGTGCGCCGTGCGCCAGCTTTCGATCTGATCGCGCAGCGAAAGCGACTCGACACCCAGCGTCAACGCGATGTTGTTCGCCGTCCCCGCGGCGAGAACGGCGAGCGGCACTCGACGGCCGATCATCCGCTTGGCGACACGGCCGATCGTGCCGTCGCCGCCGCAGACAGCGACGACGTCGGTGGGCTCCGACAGCACGGATGGCCAATCGGAGGCGTTCGACGAAACCGTACGCACCTCGTGGCCGGCCGCGCGGATCGCGCGCTCGATCGCCCCGGCATCCGAGGCGCCCGCGCCGGCGCCGGGGTTGTGAATCAACGTCACGCGCATGGTCGCATTCGCCGTGGAACTGAAACAATCGGCTCGAATCTTGTCGAATCCATCGATATCCCGCTCGGCACGAATCCTCATGCGCATTCTGGTCACCAACGATGACGGCGTCTACAGTCCCGGCATTGCGGCGCTCGCACAGGTCGCAAGCGCGTACGGTGACGTGCGTATCGTCGCGCCCGACGTCGAAATGTCGTCGGCGGGACACGCGATCACGGCCGCTCGACCGCTGTCGTACAAACGGACGCCGATTCATTCGATCGATGCTTACCGTGTCAACGGCACGCCCGCCGATTGCGTGGCGCTCGGCCTGCACGGCTGGGAGCACGTCGACGTCGTGCTGTCCGGCATCAATCTGGGCAGCAATCTCGGCAATTCGATGTGGCACTCCGGTACGCTCGCCGGCGCGAAGCAGGCAACGTTGCTCGGCCTTCGCGGCATCGCGCTCAGCACGCCCGCCACGGATGCCGAGCCCGACTTCGAGCGGCTGAAGCCGTGGGTGTCGAAGGTGCTGGCGCTGTTGCTGCCGGCGAACGAGCTCAAGCTGCTCAACGTCAATCTGCCCGCCGCCGCGCCGCGCGGCATCCAATGGACGCGGCAATCGGTGCGCCACTATGACGGCAAGGTCGTGCCCGGCCACGACCCGATGGGGCGTCGGCACTACTGGATGACGGTTGTGCCGATCGAATCGACCGAGGAAGGGACCGACCGCTACGCGGTCGAGAATGGCTACGTGTCGATCACGCCGCTGCGGCTCGACCTGACTGACCATGCAGCGCTCGACGAGGCGCGCCGCCATCACCCCACCGAGGCGCTGACGTTCGAGCCGGTCGACTGACGGTCACCGCGCCGCGCGACGCGATTGACGCTCGATCGCGCGTCGACTACGCTCGCGTGCGTGCAAGCGCAACGCCGGCAAGGAATGCCACCTCGTTCTCGTCCCGGCGCAAGCTCGCTTCAAAAAAGGAGAAAGAAGATGAGATACGCTGCGCCTGCCGCCCTTGCGGCCGTCCTCGTCCTGGCGTCATGCGCGATGCACCGCGGGTTCATGCCGCCGGGGGCCGATCCGCACAACCCGCGCGTGTCCGTGTTCGGTTCGCAGATCACCGTAGGCCCGGATCCGTTGCCTATCCCGAAGGGCGATAGCGCTGCGATCGTTTGGCATCTGCATACCGATGGGAATTACACTTTCCCGGACAACGGCATTACGGTCGCGAGCGACGAGTTCCAGTGCCGCCGGGAAAACGACAAGACTTTCACGTGTCAGAACCGGCACACGAAGGCGGGCCATTACAAGTACACGATCAGGGTGCTCGATGGCGGCAAGCCGCTCGAGCCGCTCGACCCGTTCATCTACAACGAGTGAATCGAGGCGGACACGCTCAGGCTTGTAAGCCAGTTGCGCGTTTCTTCGATCGCATCTTCGTAGCTAAGCGCGCGACCGGCGGCGGCCGCTTCTTCGAATGCTGCTGCCGCGAGCGCATCACGCGCCTTTGCGATCCGCGGGGCGATAAACGCCTCGTCGACAGGGTCGCGCTTCAAGCCGGTTCGCACCGCTTGCGCCTCCGCGCAGCCATAAAGGCGCGCCGCGATATCCCAAGCGTTGCGCTCGCTCGCAAGAGCAGCCGTGACTTCGATCACGCTCTGGCCCGCCGGGCTGGATCCGGTTTCCCGTGCGATCGTCAGCGCCTCGAGGAGCATTGCGGGAGCGCGAGCCGCTGACCCGCCGCCCATCGACGCCATCGCGAGATTGAGGAGACCGATCGCCGTGCTGTCGCGGTCGCCGAGCTCGCGCGCGAGCGCCACGACCTGTTCGTAGAGAGGCACGGCAGCGCCGAGCTGGTCATCCATCCGATGGAATTGCGCGAGCGCGTTGAGCGCGGCCGCAACATCGCGCTTGTTCCCAAGCTGCCGCGCGAGCGCAAGCGCTTCCTCGAAGTGGCGGCGGGCGACCGCAAGATCTCCGAGTCCCAGCGATGCGATGCCGAGCGGTTGAAGGACCTTGGCGACGCGCCCGGTATCGGCGATTTCGCGCGCGATGGCCAGGCTTTCGTCGAGCAGCTCTCGGGCTTGCGCGTACAGTCCCATCGCACAGCCTAGCTGGCCCGCATCGAACAATACCGTGCAACGGAAGCGGTCGCGCATGTGCGCTCCTTCTCGCGCCAGCGCCTCGATCGTCATCCGATATCCCAACTCGAGCAGGCCACGGTTCAGCCAGTACGGCTTTACCGCGTCGACGAGGCGAAGGCCAAGTTGCGCCCCATCGTCGGCGCGATCGGCATACGCGTGCGCCGCAAGCAGATTTTCGCGCTCGACATCGAGCCGCGCGAGCCACGCGCGCTGTTCGCGGCCGACAAGTTGCGGACGCGCTTCTTCGGCGAGCGCGACGTAATGCGCCAGATGACGCGTTCGCGCGGCCTTCGCTTCGCCCGACTCATCGAGCTTTTCCTGCGCGTATTGGCGAACGGTCTCGAGCAGCCGATAGCGGCCGCGATCGTCCTCGAACATCGCAAGCGATTTCTCGACCAGCTGCGTCAGACCGTCGAGCACATCGGCCGATGCGACATCGCGCGCCGCGCCCACGTGCTCGGCGGCCTCGAGCGTGAACCCGCCGGCGAACATCGACAGCCGCTGCAGCAGCGCGCGCTCGCTTTCGGACAGCAGGTCGTAGCTCCAGTCGATCAGTCCTCGCAACGTCTGCTGGCGCGGCGACGCCGTGCGCTCGCCGCCCGTCAGCAGCCGGAAGCGATCGTCCAGGCGCGCGGCGATCGCGCCGACGCTCATCGCGCGCACCCGCGCGGCGGCAAGCTCGATCGCGAGCGGAATGCCGTCGAGTCGACGGCAGATCGCCGCGACGGCACTCGCGTTGTCCGCGTCGAGCCGAAATGCGGGCTGCGCCGCCCTTGCACGGTCGACGAACAATCGCACCGCTTCCGACTGGTTCAAGGCGTCGACACTTATCCGCTCGTCGGCCACCGGTGTCGCAAGCGCGGGAACGTGAAACGTCGTCTCGCCCGCCACGCGCAACGGCTCGCGGCTCGATGCGAGGATCTTGAATTGCGATCCGCTCTGCAGCAGCCGCGTCGCAAGCTCGGCGCACGCCTGCGCCAGGTGCTCGCAGTTGTCGAGCACCAGCAGCAACCGCCGGTCGGTCACGAACTTCGCGAGCGCCTCGACGACCGGACGCCCGGCCTCCTCCTTGACGCCGAGCGCCGACGCGACGGCCTGCGCCACTAGCGCGGCGTCGCGCAGCGGCGCCAGCTCGACAAACCAGACGCCGTCCGGAAAGTCGTCCATCGCGTCCGCCGCGACTTGCAGCGACAGCCTCGTCTTGCCGAGCCCTCCCATTCCGAACAACGTGAGAACCCGCGTCTCGCCAAGGCAACGCGCGATCTCGGATTGCTCGGCTTCGCGGCCTACGAACGACGTCCACTGGCGCGGCAGATTGTTCGGCGTGGCCTCGAGCGAGCGCAGTGCGGGAAATTCGTTGCGAAGACCGGGCTGCACGACCTGGAACACGTGCTCCGGTGTTGCGAGGTCGCGCAGCCTCACGGCACCCAGATCGCGCAGCGAAACACCGTCGGGCAAGCGGTCGTGCACCAGCGCTGCAACGGTCTGCGACAGCAGCACCTGTCCGCCGTGCGCGGCGCCCATGATCCGCGCGGCGCGGTTGACGACGCCGCCGAAATAGTCGTTGTCGCGCCGCTCGTGAACGCCCGCGTGCAGCCCGCATCGCGCGCGCAGCGCGAGCCCGTCAGCGTCGTGGCCGTCTGCGAGTGCCTGCTGGAACGCGATCGACGCGCGCACGGCGTCGAGCGGATCGTCGAAAACGGCGTGCATGCCGTCGCCGATCATCTTGACGACCACACCGCGATGGCGCTCGACGATCGAGCGCGCAATCGCATCGTGCCGCGCCAGCGCCGAGCGCATCCGCTGCGGCTCGTGCTCCCACAGCCGGGTGCTGCCTTCGAGGTCGGTGAACAGAAACGTCGTGACGGCGGACGATTCGTGCACGGCGCTCATACGATGCGGCTGAACCACGCGAGCGACAACGCGGCGGCCGCGATCAGCAGTACGCCCGCCGCCGCGCTGACGAGCGCCGAGATCTCGGTTTCCTTCTTCTCCAGCACGAACTTCGCGTTCAGGCGCTCGTACACCTGCTTCAGATCCGCCGCGCTTCCGGCGTGGAAGTATTCGGCACGCGTGACGTCGGCGATCGCGCGCAGCGTCTCTTCGTCGAAGCGCATGTAGATCGAGTATCCGTCCACGTTCGCGGCCGCGCCTTCGGCCGTTCCGAAACCGACCGTATACACGCGAACGCCGTGATCAGCGGCCACGCGCGCAGCGTCGAGCGAATCGGGCCCCATCGTCCTGCGCCCGTCGGTGAGCAGGATGATCGCGGCCGACGCGTACGAGCCCGGCGCAGCCGGCGGCGTCGCCTTCTTCTCCGCCTTGCCGGCGCGCCCGAGTGCCGCACCGCGCTGCGCGTCGCGCGAGCTGCCGCTGCCCATCAGAAGCGCTTCCAGATCCGCGCGCTCGTCGGGGAAGAGCGTGGCGAGCGAAACCAGGATGCCGCTCCCGATCGCCGTGTTGCGCTGCAGGTCCAGCCGATCGATCGCAGCGATGAGATCGTCACGGTTATGCGTCGGCGGCTGGACGACCGACGCGGTGCCTGCAAACGACACGATCGCGACGCGAACGTCGGCCGGCTGCTCCTGCACGAACGCCTTCGCCGCGACTTGCGCGGCCTGCAGCCGGCTCGGCAGGATATCGGCTGCACGCATGCTGAGCGACACGTCGATCGCGAGCACGATCGTGCGCTGGTCGGACGGCAGCGTAACGACAGCGCTCGGCCGCGCCATCGCGATGATGACCGCGATGAGCGCGACGAGGAAGATCAGGGGCGGAACATGACGGCGGAACCGCTGCCGCGGCCCCATCGCGTCCTTGAGCGTCGAGAGCGTCGCGAAGCGCAGCGCACCCTTCGCGCGGCGCTTGAGCGCGAGCACGTAGGCGCCGACGAGCGCGGGCACCGCGAGAAGCAGCCACAGCATGTGCGGCCACAGGAAGCGCATCCGATCCCTCTCCGGACGTTGCGCCGACACGATTCGATGCCCGTAGGCGGTCCTCGGCGCTCGCTTACTTTAGCACTGCGCGCGGGAGGCGGCGTCCGGCGGCTTTCGCCTTGTAGTGACCACCGCGCTCACGATCGAGACGATGAACGCTGCGAGGGCGATGGCGTTGCCGATGCCGCCCGCGCGCGTCCATCCGAAGTCGCCGGTTGCGTCACCCGCCACCCGCACGGCGAGCGTGACGTGCAGCAGCACGAGCGGCACGTACAACCACGGTCGATACGGGACGTCGACCCGAAGCACTGCGGGAAAGATGATCGGCGCATGCCCGAACACCATCGAGAACACGAAGCCGACCGCAAGCGCATGCAACGCGGCGTCGTAGGCGCGCGTGCCGGGCGCGAGTCCCCCGGCGAGCGCAATCGCGCCGCCGATCGCGAGCCATCCGTAGCCCGAAAGGAGGCAGATCGCGATATAGCGCGTGAGTCCGCGGCCGCGAACGGTGCGCCGCGCGATGTCCTGTTTCGCAAGCCATGCGGCGAGCGCGAGCAGCGCCGCTGCGAAAGCCGCCGAGCCCCACGGTGCACGCCCAGCGACGAGCGCGACGCCGATGACCGTGACGATCGCCGCGAACATCCGTTGCGCGAGCTTCGACGGCGGCAACAGCCGCGAGAGCTCCAGCCGCTCGCCTGCGATCGTGAGGATCAGGAACGCGAGCCACCACGCGACGACGTCGTGGACCTGTGCGCCGGTCGCCCACAATGCGTTGCCGCCGACCCACGCCAGCGCACCGAGCACGAGCGTGAACGTAAACATCGCGCGCTGGCGGCGGAAGACGTCTGCGGTCGCCGCGAGCAGCACGACGCTCGCCGCGAGCAACAACCACGGCGCGAAGCGCGGCGCTCCGGCTATCGCGCACACGGCACCGATGCCGCCGAGCAGCGGACCCGCGTAAGCCCATGCGCGGCCAAGCGCCACCGCCCGCTCCAGCGCGATCACGACGCCGAAGAAGCCGCCGATCATCAGCGGACCGTGCTGCATGGCAAGCGACGCAGCGGCTTGAGGAACCTCGACGCCGAGGCGCGCGAGGCCGGCTGCAACGCCTGCGAACAGCGCGATGAACCCGAGCGCGAGGAGCGGGACGCGCGCCGGAGCGGGAAGGCCGCGTCGGGTCGCGAGCGCCGGCGTCCCCATCAGGACCAGCCGAAATGGTCCTTCGCGATGCCGGTCATCATCGACGGGTTCCAGATCGGATCCCAGACGAGCTCGACGTCGACGACGGTACCCGCGGGCACGATCGATGCGATCGTCGTGCGCACGCGCTCGGTCAGCATGTCGGCGACCGGGCACGCGGGTGTCGTCATCGTCATCTCGACGCGCACGCCGGCAGCGCCGACGTCGATCGTGTAGATAAGGCCGAGATCGACGATGTTCATGCCGGCTTCGGGGTCGTCGATCTCGCGCAGCGCGTCGCGGATCATGCTTTCATCGGGAAGCGCGGCCATCGGATCAATCGATGCTTCGAACGAACGACAGCCGCTGCGACGGCGCGAAACCGACGTCGTACAGGAATCCCAGGAGCGCGAGGTCGCGTGGCGCAACGACCGTTTCGACGCGCTCGATGCGCAGAGCGCCAAGGTTCGCGAACAATTGCGACATCATCGCGTGCCCGACGCCGCGGTGCTCGTATTCGGGATCGACGCCGATCGTGTCGACGACCGCCGTCGGCTCGAGGCGTCCGAAGTCGCCCAGGTCCGCCCGCGCCATCAAGTAGCCGACGATCGCGCCGTCGAGCTTCACGGTGAGCGATACGCGCACACCCGAGTCGCCCAGCGCTTCGGCGAGCGTGCCGCGGATGTACGCTTCGCGATCGCGGCCGGTCAGCGCGCGATCGATCCGCAGGATCTCGTGCAGGTCGGCCGGTATCATCGAGCGGACGTCGGCGGTGTCGCGCGCAAGTCGCTCGAAGTCATTCGCGTGGCGGACGCCGAAGTCGATCTCGCCGGCGGGGCCGTCTCCCTGCGGTATCGACAGCGCGTCGTCACGCTCGGGCACATACGCACCGCCGCCGACTGTGCAGTCGACGATGTGATTCGGCGCGAGCGCGAATCCGCGCCGGTCGAGCCAGCCGAGCATCGAATGGTCGTTCCATGCGGCCGCCGTGCGCAGCTCGCGCGCGCCGTGACGCCGGCCGTGATCGGCGAGCGCATCGAGCAGTCGCTTGCCGATGCCGTGGCCGCGAAGTTCGTCCCGCACGCCGATGAGCTCGATGCGAAGCGCCGGATCGGGGCGGCCGAATTCGCCGGCGAGCCTGCGTGCGAGGATGTAGCCGACGACGTTGCGCCCCTCGATCGCGGCGAACTGCGCATGCAGCTTCGGTTCGCGCAGCGCAGCCGCGAGCCGGCGTTCGATGTACGCGCGGCGCACACGGCGCTCGCTGGCGGCGTCGATGACGACGACCGAGTCGAGGTCGTCGCGCACGAGCGGGCGCACGGCGACGGCGGATACGGCTTGTTGTTCCATGTAGGATTTTCCCTGGACCACTGCGGGCGCCGTGCGCTAGCTCGACGCGTACGCGAACGCGAGCTCGCGGTCGGTGTCGTCGTCGAGCAGGTCGTCGAGCAGGGGCAACAGCGACATCTCCTCCTTTTGAATGTGCGCGACCTGCCGCTCGGTCAGCTCGAGCGCGAGGCGCGCGAGCGTCTTCCATCCGGCCGCGTCGAGCGTGGCGGCTCGCGCGGCGGCGATCAGCGGCGCAAGCTCCGCCGAGACGGCGCGGATCGCGTCGTGCTCCTCGCGAAGAAGCTCGGCGATGTCGCCCTCGCCCGCGGCTGCCATGCGGGGGAAGAGCTCGCGCTCCTCGAACGCGAAGTGCCGCTCGATCTCCTGCCGCAGGTGGCGGTCGAGATCGGTGACCGCACGTGCGAGCTCGGCGTCGGCCGCGCCACCGCGCGGCGGACGCACGAACGCCTGCTCTGCGCGCCCGAGCAGGTCGAGATTCGCGCGGTGCTCGTCGCAAAGCGTCCGGCTCGTCTGACGAAGTGTCTCCATCGCGCGATCATATCGGTATTGCGATACCGATTTACTTGATTTGGCGCAAGGGGCCGACACGTTCGCGCGCGGACCGTGCAGCCGCCGCGCGCCGCCATGCCGTCGCGAAGAACGCGGCGAACGCGACGCCGCCGGCCGTGCCGGCCGCCGCCGCGAGCCGGGTAAGCGTCGCGCTGCCGGCGACGACCGCCGCCACCAGGAGCGCGAGCGCGCTCAGATGGAGCCCGACATGAATTCCGAGCGAACGCTCGTCGGTGAGTGCGGACGGTGTGGGCGGCCGCGGCCCGCCCGCGGCATGCATCGACGCGAGGAACGGCACGATGCGCGCGAGGATGCCGAGCAGGAAGGTCACGAGCCCTCCGATCAGCAGCGTGCCGAACAGCGCCGGCAGCGGGTCGAACGGCACGTCGATCGCGATTGCGAGCGCGGCGGCGAAGCTCGCGCCGATCGCTGCCCATCCGGCGCGCACCAGCACGAGCGGCCGGCCGAGAGAACGGCGAAGACCCGCGCGCAGTGTGGTCGCCATCAGCCTGACATGCAGCGCGAACGCCGCTGCGCCGGCGACGATCGCAACGATTCGAAATGCCGCGCTCGCGACACCGAACTCGGCGAGCGCGGCGACCGCGAGCGCGCCGACGGCGAGCGCCGCCGAGGTCCACGCACGGCGCTCGCCGGGTGCCGGCGCGAGCGCGAACATCGGCAGCAGGATGTACGACACGCCCATCGCGAGCATGCCCATGAAGCCGTACGCGGCGAACACAATGTGCAGCGCGATCGCCGTGCCGCGATCGATCGGCAGCGCCACCGTATACGACAGCGCGAGCGCCGCACCGCTCGCGAGCGTGACGACGAGCGAGGCGAGCGCTGCCCAGCCATGCGCTACGACGACCGGCATCCCTTTCGCGCCGGCGAGGTTGCGCGCAAGAAGCCACGCGTAGACCGCGAGTGCGCCGGCGACCGCCAACGCGCCGGCGGCGAGGATCGCAGTCGCACCGCGCGCCATGCCGAACGCGAGCGCGGCGATCGCCGGCACGATGACGACGAAGATCGCGGCCGGCGCGCGCTCGGAGGCAACGGGCCGGCGCGTCGCGACGGGCAACAGCTGAAGGCTCGCGCCGATTGCCGTCATCGTGAGCACGCCGAGGGTTGCAAGATGCAGCGACGCGAGCGGCATCCCGAGCCCGCCGGCGAACCGCGTTGCGGCTTGCGCGTCGGCGAAAAGCGCGAGCCACGCGCCGATGTGGAACACGACCGCCGCCGCGAAATAGCGGAACGGCAGCGACATCGGCAGCAGGCGGCTCTTGGCGCCCGCCAGAAAATCCGGCGCGCGCTTCACGCGAGGCGCCGCAGCTGGATCCGTACCTCGCCGGCTTCACCTTCGACGCGCTGCGCGCCCCATCCACGCTCGGCGAGCTCCGGGTGCAGGTAGATCGGGTCGCGGTCCAGATGCGCGATCAGCGTCGGTTCGTCGAGGGCATCGAGCAGCGTGAGAAGGGTGACCATCGGCTGCGGCGGAGGAAGACCGCGGACGTCGACGTGGAGGCCGTCGCTCTCGCGCCAGCTGCTCGCCGGTGTCGCAGCCTCGCCGGTCACGGCTCGATCGCCTTCGACGCGATAACGAGCTTCAGCACTTCGCTCGCGCCCTCGTAGATGCGCAGCGCGCGGATCTCGCGATACAGGCGCTCGACCGCCATGCCGCGCACGATGCCGAGGCCGCCGAAGAGCTGGACCGCGGCGTCGATCACCTGTTGCGCCGATTCGGTCGCGAACATCTTCGCCATCGACGCCTCGCGCGTCACACGCGATCCGAGCACGTCCTTGGTCCACGCCGCGCGATAGACGAGCAGCGCCGACGCATCGATCGCGGTGGCCATCTCGCCGAGCTTCACCTGCGTCAATTGCAGATCGATCAGTGCCCCTCCGAACATCCGGCGCTTGCGCGCTCGCGCGGTCGCCTCGTCGAACGCGCGGCGCGCGAAGCCGAGCGCCGCGGCACCGACGGTCGAGCGGAACAGATCGAGCGTCGACATCGCGATCTTGAAACCCTGCCCCGGCTCGCCGAGCAGGCGGTCGGCGGGAATGCGGCAATCGGTGAGACGCAACGTGCCGAGCGGATGCGGCGCGATCACATCGATGCGTTCGGAGGCGTCGAGGCCGCGCGCGTCGCCATCGACGATGAATGCCGACAGACCTTTGGCGCCGGGCGCTTCGCCGGTGCGTGCGAACACGACGTAGCGATCCGCGAGGCCGGCGTTCGAAATCCACGTCTTCACGCCGTCCAGGCGCCAGCCGTCGCCGACGCGCGTCGCGGTCGTCGCAATCGCGGCGACGTCAGATCCGGCGTCCGGCTCCGACAGTGCGAACGCCCCGACGAGCGTTCCGGCGGCGATCCCCGGCAGCAAAGCCCGCTTCTGGTCTTCGCGCCCGAACAGCGATACGGGCACACTGCCCAGGCCCTGCATCGCGAGCGCGAAATCGGCGAGCCCCGATGCACGGGCAAGCACCTCGCGCGCGAGGCACAGGCTTCGCACGTCGACGTTCTCGCGCAACCCGCCGTACGCCGCCGGCACGCACGCGCGCAGCAGGCCCGCGTTGCCGAGCTCGCTCACGAGCCGACGCACGCAGCGGTAGACGGCATCGAGATCGTGCTCCGCGCCATCGAGCAACGGCGGCAGCGCCTGCTCGGACCACTGCTCGTACGCGCGCGCCTGTTCGCGATGGCCATCGTCGAAGAACGGCCAGCCTAGGAAGCTGCGATCGGCCATCAGTTCCCTTCGAACACGGGCTTCTGCTTCGCCACGAACGCGTGATAGGCGCGCTCGAAGTCTTCCGTCTGCATGCAGATCGCCTGCGCCTGCGCTTCGGCCTCGATGCATTCGCCGAGGCCGGAGCTCCATTCCTGCCACAGCATCGTCTTCGTCATCGCGTGCCCGAACGTCGGACCGTCGGCGAGGCTGTTCGCCATTGCCGTCGCTTCGTCGAGCAGCCGTTCCGGCTCGACCAGCCGGTTGTGGAACCCGAAGCGCTCGGCTTCCTCGCCGCCGACGACGCGGCCAGTGTAGAGCAGGTCGGCGGCGCGCGACAGGCCGATCAGCCGCGGCAGCAGCGAGCACGCGCCCATGTCGGCGGCGGCGAGGCCGACGCGTGTGAACAGGAACGCGAGCTTGCTGCGCGCGGTCGCGAAACGCATGTCGGACGCGCATGCGATCATCGCGCCCGCGCCCGTGCAGACGCCGTCGATTGCGGCGATGATCGGCTGCGGGCAGGCGCGCATCGCCTTGACGAGATCGCCCGTCATCCGCGTGAAGCGCAAGAGCTCGATCATGTCCATCTTGACCAGCGGGCCGATGATCTCGTGCACGTCGCCGCCCGAGCAGAAGTTGCCGCCCTCGCCGGTGAAGACGACGGCCTTGACGTCGGCGGCGTAGACCATCTCGCGGAACAGATCGCGCAGCTCGCCGTACGAGTCGAATGTCAGCGGGTTCTTGCGATCCGGCCGGTTGAGCGTGATGGTCGCGACTTTGCCCGAGACCGCGTAACCGAAGTTCTTGGCCTCGTAGCGGCCCAGGTGAACTTGTTTCATTCTCGTTTCCTTTGTGCGTTGGTAAGTGGATCAACCGACCATCGTGAGCCCGCCGCTGACGCTCAGCACCTGACCGGTGATGTAGCTCGCGCGCTCACTCGCGAAGAACACGACGGCGTCGGCGATCTCGGATGGTTTTGCGAAACGTCGGAACGGGATCGCCTTCTTGAACGCCTCCAGGTGCTTCTCCGGTACGGCGAACAGCAGCGGCGTCTCCGTGGGCCCCGGGCATACGCAGTTGACATTGATGCCGTAGCGCGCCGTCTCGCGCGCGAGCGACTTCGTGAACGCGATGAGCCCGCCCTTCGCACCCGAATAGACGGTTTCGCCGAGGCTGCCGACGCGGCCGGCGTCGCTCGCGATGTTGACGATCTTGCCGCTGCCGCGTTCCATCATTTTCGGCAGCAGGGCCTTGACGAGCCTCATCGGGCCGACGAAGTTGAGCCCGATCACCCGTTCCCAGAGATCGGGGGTCGTTTCCCAGAACGGCTGGGTCTGGCCCCAGCCGGCGCCGTTGACCAGGATGTCGACCGCGCCGACTTTCGACTGGACAGTCTCGGCGAACGAGGACACCGACGCCTCGCTCGTCAGGTCGACCCCGAAGAATTCCGCCTTGAATCCCTTGCCTCGAATCGCGGCGACGGCCGCCTCGCCCTTTTCGGCGTTGATGTCGGCGACGATGACTTTCGCGCCTTCCGAGGCCAACGCGTGCGCGGTAGCGAGGCCGATGCCGGACGCCGCGCCCGTGACGACGGCGATCTTGTCTTTGAAGCTCATGCAACCTCCTTGGGTAGTGTCAGTTCGTGCCCTTGTCGAGGAATTCCGAGACCTTGGCGCGTGTCTCCGAATGGCCATAGAGAATCCGTGTCGCGGCGATTTCCTCGGCGAAGCCGTCGCGCCGAGGGTCGCCCTGCGCGGCGATGCAACGCTTGTTCGCGGCAAGCGCGGCTTTGGGGATCGCGGCGATCCGCGCGGCAAGCTCAGCGGCTCGCGCTGCGAGGTGCTCGCGCGGGTGCACCCACTGCACGACGCCCAGCTCCGCGGCTCGCGTGCCGTCGATCACTTCGGCGCCGAGGATCAGACGCCTTGCGATGCCGGGCCCGCACAACCGCGTCAGCCGTTGCGTGCCGCCGGCTGCCGGAACGAGACCCAACCCGGCCTCCGGCAAGCCGAGCTTCGCCTCCGCCGCGGCCACACGCAGATCGCACGCGAGCGCGAGCTCGAGCCCGCCACCGAGCGCGGCACCGCCGACTTCGGCGAGCGTGACGACGTTCGCGTTCTCGAGGCGCTCGAACAGGCGCTGCATGCGACGCACGACTGCGATCATCGCTTCGGTTCCTTCCGGCGTCGCGAAGCACGATTGCATCAGCGAGAGGTCGGCGCCGGCGCAGAACGCCTTCTGGTCGCTGCGGATGTGCAGCACGGTGATCTCGTCGTCGGCCGCGACCTCGTCGAGCACGGCGTCGAGACGGATGAGCAGCTCCTCGGTGAGCGCATTCACCGGCGGCCGCGACAGCGTCGCGACCACGACGCGGCCCGTTCTTTGCGTTCCGAGCATCTCTTTTCGCCCTTAGGCGATTGCCACGAGCCGGTCGAGCATCGCCCCATCCTGCAAGAGGTTGCTGCTGTCGGCACGATGGACGATTTCGCCTCGATCGAGCACGATCGCCTGCCCGGTCAGCGAGAGCGCCATCCGTGCGTGCTGCTCGACGATGATCACCGCCAGGTCCCCGGAGCGAATCAGCTGGCCGATCACCTTGACCACCCCCTGGACGACGACGGGCGCGAGCCCTTCCATCGGTTCGTCGAGCAGCAGCAGGCTGGGGTTCGTCATCAACGCGCGAGCGACTGCGAGCATCTGCTGCTCGCCGCCGGACAGTTGATTGCCGAGGTTGCGCCGGCGCGAGCTCAGCGCCGGAAACATTGCGTAGACGCGCTCGGTGTCCCAGGGGCCCGGCCGCGCCACGACGCGCAGATGCTCCTCGACGGTGAGCGAGGGAAACATCAGGCGCTCCTGCGGAACCCAGCCCAGCCCGAGGCGCGCCCGCCGATAGGGCGGCATTGCGTCCAACGTCCTTCCGCGCCAGCGCACGGTGCCGCCGTGGAGCGTGGTGAGGCCCATGATCGTCATCACGAGCGTGGTCTTGCCAACGCCGTTGCGACCGAGCAGCGCGAGACTGCCGCCCTCGCGGAGCGACAGCGAGATTCCCTCAAGCACGACCGAGCTGCCGTAACCGGCGCGAACGTTCTCGAGCGAGAGCAGCTCAGGCATGCTGCGCCTCGCCCAGATACACTTCACGCACGCGGCGATCGTTGACGATCTCGTCCGGCGTGCCTTCGACGAGCACCGTCCCGGCGACGAGCACCGTGATCTTCTCGGCGAAGCGAAAGACGATGCTCATGTCGTGCTCGATGAACACGATGGTGACGTCGCGGGGAAGCTGCGCGATCACGCCGAAGAGCTCGGCGCTCTCGCTCGTCGGAATGCCGGCGGCCGGCTCGTCGAGCAGCAGCACGCGCGGGCGCGTCGCCAGCGCGAGCGCGATCTCGAGCAGGCGCTGCTTGCCGTAGGGCAGGTTTTGCGTCGGCGCGTCCGCGTCGGCGCGCAGCCGCAGCCGGGACAGAATCGTGTGCGCCTCGTCGATCGCTTCGCGCTCGGCGGCGACCGTCCGCCGCCAGACGCCCCCGCGCCCCAGCCGTTCGCAGCAGGCGAGCACGACCGATTCCAGCACGGTGAGCCCGGGAAACAGCGTGTTGATCTGGAACGTCCGCGCCATGCCGCGCTTGACGCGCAGATGTTGCGGAAGATGCGTGATCTTCTCGTCGCCGAGATAGACGTCGCCGGTGGTCGGCGCGAGAACTCCCGTCAGCAGATTGATGAACGTCGTCTTACCCGCGCCGTTGGGCCCGATCAGCGCATGGCGCGCGCCCGCGGCAAACGACAGGCTGATGTCCGAGTTGGCCTTGAACGCGCGGAACGACTTGCCGAGACCGACGGTCTTGAGCGCGATGGTCATCGGCGTCTCGCCCAGCGCCGCTCCAGCGCGACGAGCGCGCCCATCAGGCCGCCGCGCGCGAACATCACCAGCGCGATCAGCATCAGCCCGAGCCAGAATTGCCAGTACACCGGATTCAGGTTGGACAGATAGTCCTGCAGCAGCATCAGAACCGCCGCGCCGATCAGGCCGCCGTAGAGATAGCCGGCCCCGCCCAGCACCACCATGATGATCAGCTCGGCCGAGCGCGGGAAGCCGAACACGTCGATGCCGACGAATTGCGTGGTCTGCGCGAGCAGCGCACCTGCGATACCCGCGATCGCCGCGCCGATCGTGTACACAGCGACGAGCTTGCGCAGCACCGATGCACCGATCGCCGGCATGCGCCGCTCGCGCTCGCGGATGCCGCGCAGGCTCAGGCCGAACGGCGAGCGCACCATGATGCGGGCGGCGTTGAACACGATGAACAGCACCGCGAGGGTGTAGAGATAGGCGGTCCTGCCGTCGAGCCCGAACGCGAAGACGCCGAAGAGCTTGCTCATCTCGACGCCCGAAAGGCCGTCGATGCCGCCGGTGAGCCACGCTGCCTGGTTCGCGGCTTCGAACAGCATCAGCGCGATGCCGAGCGTGACCATCAGGCGCGTCAGATCCTGCCCGCGAACGATGAGAAAGCTCGTCAGCCAGCCGGCAAGCGCAGCGATCGCCGCGGCGAGGACGAGCCCCGACAGCGGTTCGCCCCAGCCGTGCTTCGCGAGCAGGCCGGCGGTGTAGGCACCCAGCCCGAAAAACGCGGCATGACCGAGCGAGATGATGCGCGCGTAGCCGAGGATCAGATCGAGCGACAGCGCGAAAAGCGCGGCGATCATGATCTGGCTGCCCAGCGTGAGATATTCCGGAAACAGCAAGAACGCCGCGAGCGGGAGCAGCCAGAATGCGATCTCGTACTTGGTGAACCGCAGCGTCGGCAGCCGGCCCGGCGCCGCGGGTTCGGGCATGGCTCGCGCGGTTGTCGTCGTGCTCATCCGCGCCTCGCGAACAGGCCGCCCGGGAACAGCAGCAGCATCACCACCATTACGACATAAAGAACGAACGAGCCGAGCTGCGGCACGTAATACTTCCCCGTCACGTCGAAGACACCGAGAATCAGCGCCGCCGTCAGCGGGCCCTTGATCGTTCCCGCGCCGCCGACGGCGACCACCAGCAGGAAGTACACCATGTACTTCAGCGGGAACGTCGGATCGAGCCCCAGAACGTCGATCGCGAGACCGCCTCCGAGTCCGGCCAGCGCCGACCCGAGCGCGAACGTCAGGCTGAACACGCGATACACGTTGATGCCCAGCCCTTCGGATGCCTGTCGGTTGTCGACCGCGGCGCGGATGGAAGCGCCGAACCGCGTCCGCTCGATCAGCAGCGTGAGCGCCAGCGTGATCGGAACGACGAGCATGACGAGGAACAGCCGGTACGTGCCCAGATCGATCCCGAGCACGTGGACCTGGCCGCGCAGGAACGGCGGCAGATGCACCGGCTGCTGCTGCGGACCGTAGAAATACGTCGCCACGGCGATTGACACGAACACGAGGCCGATGCTGAACAGCACCTGGTCGAGGTGGCTCGACCGGTACAGCCGCCGGTAGAGCAGCCATTCGAGCAGATAGCCCGCGACTCCCGCCGCGACGAACGCAATAGGCAGAGCCGCGAGGAACGGCACGCCCAGACGGTTCATCGCGACCACGCTCGCGTAGCCGCCCACCATCGCGAAGGCTCCGTGCGCGAGGTTCACGAAATTCATGAGCCCCATCGTGACCGACAGACCGATGCTGATGATGAACAGCAGGCACCCGTAGGCAAGCCCGTCGAAGACGATGCCGATGAAGCTCGTGAACATGGGAAATCCTGCCGCGACGGCCTACTGCGCCGTCACTGCTTGCCCGGGTCCTTCTGGTCGACGAACTTGTCGAACTCGACGTTGTAGAGCTTGCCGTTGACCTTCTCGACCTTGCGCACGTAGACCGTCTGCACGATGTCGCGCGTGTCGGCGTCGATCATGATCGGCCCGCGCGGACTGTTGAGCTTCAGCCCCTTGAGCGCGGCAAGCACCTTGTCGCCGTCGGTCGAGCCCCCCGTCTTCTTGAGCGCTTCGTAGATCGCCGCCATGCCGTCGTACCCGCCGGCGGCCATGAAGTTCGGCCGCAGCTGCGTGCCGTTCGCTTCGGCGTACGCCTTGACGAACGCGTGGTTCTCGGGGGAGTCGTGCGCGACGGAGTAATGGAACGTGTTGATGATGCCGAGCGTGCGATCGCCCATCGCTTCGAGCACGCCGTCGTCGGTGAGGTCGCCGGTGGCGATGATGCTGATGCCCGCCTGCTTCAGGCCGCGCTCCTCGTACCCCTTGATGAGCGCGATCGTCCCGTCGCCGGGCGGGAAGAACACGAACATCGCCTCCGGCTTCGCGTCCTTGATCCGCTGCAGGAACGGCGCGAAGTCGGGGTTCTGCAGCGGCACGCGCAGGCTGTCGATCACCTCGCCTCCGGCGGCCTTGAACGCCTTGATGAACGCGCCCTCGGCGTCGATCCCGGGACCGTAGTCGGCGACGAGCGTCACCACACGCTTGATGTTGTTCTTCGCGGCCCACTGCGCCATCGGCTGCGTGTCCTGCGGAAGCGTGTGCGACACGCGGACGATATACGGCGATTTCGTCGTGATGATCGAAGTGGCCGCGTTCATGATGACCATCGGCTTCTTCGATTCGGTCGCGACCGGCGCGGCGGCAAGCGCGTTCGGCGTGAGTCCGAAGCCGGCGAGGAAGTCGACCTTATCGCGCGTGACCAGCTCGACGGCGAGCCGCTTCGAGACGTCGGGCGAGGGACCGCCGACGTCCTTCTGCACGATCTCGATCTTCTTGCCGGCGACGGTGTCGCCGTGGATTTTCATGTACGCCTTCATGCCGTTGTACATCTGCTGGCCGTACTGCGCGAAGGGACCGGAGAACTCGCCGATCAGGCCGATCTTCACCACACCCTGCGCGTGCGCGATGCCCGCGGCGGCGAGCATTGCGGCACCGGCGACGGCGACGCTCACGAAACGCTTCAATTGCATCGGATCCTCCCGTTGACTGCTGTTGGGGTTACGCCGGTGACGCGCTGCGACGGCGGCGCTCAAAAGCGAGCATGGCCGATGCCCGCGTCGTCGGTCGCCGCTTCGGCGAGTGCGCTGTGCAGATCGCGCAGCCGCCGGCGTACCAGCTTGCCGGTCGGCGTGCGCGGCAGCGCCTCGATCGGATGCAGCCAGCGCGGTCGCTGATAGGGCGGAAGTCGGTCGGCATGCTCGCGCAGCGTCGCCGCATCGAGCACCGGCGCGTTCGGCTGCGCGACGAAGAACAGCGCGACCGCATCGACGCCGTCGGCATCGGGAACCGCGACTGCGGCCGCCTCGGCGATGCCCGGGCACGTGAGCGCAATGTGCTGCTCGAGTTCGACCAGATCGACCCAGCGGCCGTATACCTTGACCAGCGAATCGTCGCGCCCGGCGAAGCGCCAGCCGTCGCCATCCACGCGCTCGAACAGGTCCGACGGCGCGAACGCGCCGTCGAGGAAGTGCGCGGCCTGCGCGTCGGGGCGGTTCCAGTAGCCGAGCGCAACGGTGGAGCCGCGAATCACGATGCGCACCGGCGCTTCGGGCACCGGCGACCCGGGTTGCGACTCCGGGGCGCGCCCGTCGAGCGCGGCCACATCGATTCCCGGCGAGACGCGCAAGCCGTGGCCGTCGTCGCTGTCCACGAGCACGAGCACCAGCGTTTCCGAGGCACCGAAGCCGTTGATGATCGTGCGCCCGCTCTGGCGCTTCCATTCGTCGCGCAACGTCGCCGGCAGCGCCTCCCCTGCGGAAACGTAGAGCCGCACGCCGCATTGCGCGAGCGGGCCGGCGAGGCCTTCCTTCAGCAGGTTGCGGTACAGCGATGGCACGCTGAACAGCACGTTCGCGCGCTGCGCCATGATGCTCGCGACGACGCCCTGCGCGGTTGGCCACTGCGGATCGAGGATGACGGTGGCGCCGAGCTTCAGTCCGGTAAAGATGCAGTTCGCGAGCGGGTAGGAGAAGAACAGCTTCGAGCTTGCGTAGATGCGGTCGTCAGCGGTGATCCCGAGCCGCTCGCGACCGACGCGCTCGATCTCGCGTGCGATGCGCTGCGGATGCACGACGGCCTTCGGATGGCCGCTGGTTCCTGACGAATGGACCCATAGCGCGGGATCCTCGGGGCGCATCGGCTGCGCATCGCACGCTGCGGCGTGCGCCAGTTCGCGCCGCCAGTCGTCCAGCGAGATCACCTGTTTGCTCCACGGCGCCGGCGTGTCGTCGCCGGCTTCGCAGAGGACAAAAAGAAACCCCGCCGCATCGAGGATCGCAAGCCACTCGTTGGCGGGCACGCGCGGGTTCACGCCTACGGCGACTCCGCCCGCCCAGATCACGCCGAGATACGCGACGACCCAGTCGATGCCGTCGGGCAGCTTGATCGCCACGCGATCGCCACGCCGGAGGCCGCGTGCGCGCCATTTGGTTGCGGCGCGCGCAACGGCCTCACGAAGCCCGCCGCGGCTCAAGTGCTCGCTGCCGCAGACCAGCGCAACGCGTGCGTCGTCGTGATCGGCCAGCAACACCTGCGCGGCGTTCATCGTCGTGCCGGCCCCGGTCGCGACGAGCAGCGGCTCATCGCCCGCCGCGCCGAGCACGCCCGACTTGCCCTCGCGCCAGCGCGCCTGCTCGCTTCGAAGCAGCGCGGCGTGCTCGCGTTCCTCCGCCGCCAGCTCGCGGTACAAGCGCTCTCCCGCCGAGCCGCTCACCGCGCCGGCGGCGGTCGCTTCGAAGAATGCCGCAGCGCGCTCCTCCATGCCGATCGCGATGCGAAACAGGTCCTCGGCATCACCGACACGGCGGTCGGTGCCGGCGAAAACGACGGCATGCTCGACGGCGTGCGCATCGAACACCGGCGCGAGATCGACGTGATAGCGACCCGCCAGCGTGTCCATGTGCTCGCGTTCCATTGCGGCGAAGCGCGCGAAAAGCTCGCGCAGCGCCGGGTCGGAAGCGCTCGCGACGGCACGGTGGTAGAAGGCCTGACCGCCAAGCTCGATCTCGAATGCCTTGCGGACGGCGTTCATCGCTGCCGCATCGCCGACCGGGCCCGGATCGAACAGTTCGAGCTCGCCGCCGCACAGCGGACATCCACCGTAGGGAAACGCGAAGCCTTCACTGACCTTCGCGCAAGACCGGCAGTGCCAGCGCAGCGTCGCACCCGCGCAGCAGATGTACGACTCGACACCCTCGTCGAGGTGGCGATGACATTTCGGGCAGAGCATCGCGTCCTCCTTCACAGCGCCGTGAGCTCCTTCAGGCGGAAAGCTCGCGCAGCAGTCGCCGTGCCAGCACCAACGCAACCTGACGCCGATAGTTCGACGCAGTCGCGGTCGTGCGCATGGGGCTGACCTGCTTCGCGACCAGCTTGGCGAGCGAAGCGAGCGTCGCGTCGTCGATCGCGCGACCGACGAGCGTGTCGGTGCCGCCGAGCAGGAGCGGATGCGAGTTCGTGCCGGTGAGCGCGATGCGAATGCGAGCGATGCGCGCGCCCTCCATGACGAGCGCGATCGCGACGCCCGCCAGCGGGAAGTCCATCGAGCCGCGCACGCGCGCCTTGCGATAGCCCGATCGCACGCCATCGTTGCGCGGCACGAATACCTGCGTGAGCAGCTCGCCGGCTTCGAGCGCGAGGTGCGCCGCACCGTCGTCTCGGTAGAGCTGCGCGAGCGCCACGCGGCGCGCGCCGCGCGCTGACACGAGCTCGACTTGCGCATCGAGCGCGATCAATGCGGGTGCCAGGTCGCCGCTGAACGCGGCATGGCAGTGATTGCCTTGGGGTGCGACATGGCACGTGTCGCCGCCGCGCTTGAGGCAATACGCGTTGGCCGCTCGCCACCATTCGCTCTGGTTGTAGAACACGCAGCGCGTGTCGAGGCAGAGGTTGCCGCCGATCGTCGCAACGCTGCGATGGCCCGGACCGGCGATCGCGCGCGCCGCCTCCACGATTGCCGTGTACCGGCTTGCCACGAACTCGTCGGCGCCGAGCCGGGCGAGCGTCACGCCGGCACCCAGAACGATCTGCGTATCGCTTGGGACAATGGCGTCGAAATCGGTGATACCGCCGAGATCGATCAGTGTCGGCGGGCGCTCGATTCCGCGACGCAGGTTCGGCACGAGATCGGTGCCGCCTGCGAGCAGCCGCGCGTGCGGGTCGGCGGCGAGCAGCTTCGCCGCTTCCGCAACACTTGCGGGCCGCTTGAGATCGAATGCGCACAGGCGGTCCATGCTCACCCCTGCGCGCTCTCGGTGCGCTTTGCTTTGCCGGTGCTCGCGTGCAGCCGTTCCTTGCGCTTCCTCGCCTGGATCGCCTCGAGCACGCGATCGGGCGAAGCCGGCAGCTCGGTCAGGCGGATTCCGATCGCATCGCAGATCGCGTTGGCGAGCGCCGGCGGAAAGCCGTGCAGCGCACCCTCGCTCGCTTCCTTCGCCCCGAAGGGACCGAGCGGATCGTGGGTCTCGATGAGCTTCACTTCGATGGGCGGCGACTCGACGATCGTCGGGATGCGGTAATCGAGCATGTTGGGACGCAGCGGAAGCCCGTCGTGATACTGCGTCTCTTCGGACAGCGCCTGTCCCATGCCCATCCATACGCCGCCCTGCACCTGCCCCTCGACGGCGAGCGGATTGATTGCATAGCCGCAGTCGTGCGCGACCCAGACCCGCTCGACGGTGACGGCGCCGGTGTCCTCGTCGACCGCCACCTCGACGACCTGTGCCGCATACGAGAACCCCGCCGTCGAGCCGACCGCAGCGCCGCGGAACTTGCCGCCCTGCGTCTCCGGCGGCGTCGACCAGACGCCCTTGACCGTCAGCGTGCCGACATCGATGAGCGCCGCCTCGACCACCTCGCTGAATGGAAGGCCGCGGTCTGTGCCGGCGACGCGGCAGTGCTCGCCGTTCCACTCGATGTCCTCGACGTTCACTTCCAGCTTTTTCGCCGCGGCGGCGACGAGCACGCGCTTCATTTCCTGCGCCGCGCGCAGCGCCGCGTTGCCGACCATGAACGACACGCGCGACGAATACGAGCCGTTGTCCTTCGGCGTGAGCGCGCTGTCGGTCGCGACGACGCGGATGCGTTCCATCGGCAGCGCCGTCACTTCGGCCACGACTTGCGACAGAAGCGTCGACGACCCCTGGCCGATGTCGGAAGCGCCGGTGAGGATCGTGATGCCACCGTCGAAGTCGAGCTTGAGATTGATCACCGCGTGCGGCTCGCCGCTCCAGTGCACCGGTTTTGCCGAACCCGATACGTAGTGCGAGCATGCGAGCCCGAGGCCACGGCCGCGCGGCATGTTGCCATGGCGCTGCTTCCATCCCGATGCCTGCTCGACCCAGTCGAGGCATTGCGGGATGCCGTAGGAGTTCACCTGCAGCTCGTTCAGCGTCCGGTACGGCGACGCGATCAGATTGGCGCGGCGCACCGCGAACGGATCGAGACCGAGCTCCGCGGCCAGCATGTCGAGCATCGACTCGAACGCATGTCTCGCGTCCACCGCACCATGGCCGCGCATCGCGCCGCAGGGTGGCGTGTTCGTGTAGACGCGATAACCGCGAAACTTGACGGCCGGCAGCTTGTAGATCGCGTGCAGCAGCGCGCCGGCGTACAGGATGGTCACCAGACCGTAGCCGCCGTACGCGCCGCCTCGCTGGACGATCTCGCAGTCGACGGCGGTGATCTCGCCGGATTTCTTCATCCCGATCTTCAGCCGGATGTCGGTCTCGGGACGCCCGCGGTGCGTGAGAAATCCGTCCTCGCGCGTGAGCTGCATCTTCACGGTCCCTCCGGCCGCTCGCGCGAGCGCGGCCGTGACCATTTCGAAATTGAGCGGCTCGACGCGGTGGCCGAATCCGCCGCCGACGAACGGCTTGACCACCCGGATGCGCGAGCTGTCCATGCCCAGGCACCGCGCGAGCGTGAGATGCAGGTAATACGGCACTTGCGTGACCGAATGCGTCGTCAGTCGATCGCGCTCGGGCTCGTACGCGGCCACCGCCGCGTTGAGCTCGATCTGGCCGTGCGCGACCTCGGCGTAGTGGAACGCCTGCTCGCGCACGATATCCGCGGCGGCAAACCCCGCATCGACGTCGCCGAACGCCTGGTCGACCTCGCGCTCGATGTTACCGGCCTTCTTCTCGTGTAGCAGCTCGGCGCCGGAGGCGCGCGCATCGGCGGCGTTGAAGTACGCCGGCAGCGGCTCGATGTCGAGCACGATCGCCGCGAGTGCGGCCTGCGCCGTGGCTTCGTCGACCGCAGCGACAGCGGCCACCGGCTCCCCGCGATAGCGCACCTTGTCGCGCGCGAGCGGCCACTCGTTCTGCGCGATCGGGATCACGCCGTACGGGGCCGCGAAATCCTCGCCAGTGACGACTGCCCGCACACCGGGGATTGCACGCGCCTTCGCCGTGTCGATGCTTCGGATCACACCGTGCGCGACCGGACTGCGCAGGATTCGCCCGACCAGCGTCTCACCGAACGGAAGGTCAGCGGTGTAGCGGGCGCGGCCGGTGACCTTCTCGATGCCGTCGATCAATGGCGTGCGCTGGCCGACGGCGTGTCCACGCGCATCGGTCATCGTATCGACCGTTTGCCCGCGGGCCGCCGGTTGTGCGGGCTGCGACATCGTTCAATCTCCTGCGGCGGCCTGCACCGACTCGATGATCTTCACGTAGCCCGTGCATCGGCACAGGTTGCCGGACAACGCTTCGCGAATCTGCGCTTCGGTCGGGCTCGCGTTGTTGCGCAGCAACGCTTCGGCCGCCATGATCATTCCAGGGGTGCAGAAGCCGCATTGCGTGCCGAGCTTTTCGTGGAACGCCTGCTGCAGGCGGCTCATGCGGCCGTCGACCGAGATGCCCTCGATCGTCTCGACGTGGCGGCCCTCGCAGGCTGCGGCGAGCGTGATGCATGCGAGGCGAGGCGCGCCGTCGATCAGCACCGTGCACGCGCCGCATTCGCCGCCGTCGCAGCCCTGCTTGGTTCCGGTGAGACCGGCGGTCTCCCGCAGGTAGTCGACGAGCAGCGTCTGGTCGGCGACCGCGTCCTCGCGCGTTCGGCTGTTCACCGTGACGGAAAGGATCCGCTTCGCCATGCCCGTTATCCTTTCGTGCGCAGGTCGCGCACGCGCACGGCCTTGCCTTGCGACCGCGGAATCGTTCCCGGCGTCTTGACGCAAACGTCGGTCGTGATGCCGACGAGCGACTTGATGTGGTGCGCGACTTCGTGCGCGGTCTGCGCGTACGAGTCGGCCGGAAGGTTCACGTCGGCTTCGACTTCGATGCTGACGTGATCGAGGCTGCCACGCCGTTCGACGACGAGCTGGTAATGGGGCGCGATGCCCGGCAGTCCGACCAGCACCGCTTCGACCTGCGACGGATAAACATTGACGCCGCGAATGATGAGCATGTCGTCGTTGCGGCCGGTGATGCGCAGAATCCGCGCGTGCGTGCGTCCGCACGCGCACGGCGCGCTCGTCATCCGCGTGATATCGCGCGTGCGATAACGCAGCATCGGCAGCGCCTGCTTCGTGAGCGTCGTGATGACGAGCTCGCCGGCTTCGCCTTCGGGGACCGGCTTGCCTGTGTCGGGGTCGAGCACCTCGAACAGGAAGTGGTCCTCCCATCCGTGCAATCCCGCCCGCGCTTCGCATTCGCATGCGACGCCAGGGCCCATGATCTCCGACAACCCGTAGATGTCGACGGCGCGAAGGCCGAGCCGTGCTTCGATCTCGCGGCGCATGCTGTCGCTCCAGGGCTCGGCGCCGAAGAGCCCGATCTCGAGCTTGCTCGTGCGCAGGTCGACGCCCTGCTGCTCGGCGACCTCGGCGATTGCGAGCGCATACGACGGCGTCGAGCACAGCACGCGTGCGCCGAAGTCCATGATCAGCGTCACCTGCCGTTCGGTGGACCCGCCGGATATCGGAACGACGACCGCACCGAGCCGCTCGGCACCGTAGTGGGCGCCGAGCCCGCCCGTGAACAGCCCGTAACCGTAAGCGTTGTGCACGACATCGCCCGGCCTCGCACCCGCGCACGCCATCGAGCGCGCCATCAGTCCCGCCCAGACGTCGATGTCGTGTGCCGTGTACCCGACGACGGTCGGCTTGCCGGTCGTGCCCGACGACGCATGCAGCCGCGCGAGGCCGTCGACGCCGCAGGCGAACAGGCCGAACGGATAATGGTCACGAAGGTCGTTCTTGACCGTGAACGGCAGCGCGCGCACGTCGTCGAGCGTACGCAGGTCTTCCGCGGCGACGCCGGCCGCGAGCAGGCGTGCGCGATGCATCGGCACGCGCTCATAAGCGTGCTGGACGGTCGAGCGCAACCGAAGCAACTGCAATGCAGCGAGCCGCTCGCGCGGCATCGTTTCCGCATCGCCGTCGAAGATCATCGGCGCGGCCGCGCGCGCCGCGGCACCGACTTCGGCCATCGTCGTTGCGCCCATGAAGCTCCTCCTTCTTTTCTGTCATTCCCGCGCAGGCGGGAATCCAGTGTCGTTACGAGCAAAGACGCTGGGTCCCCGCCTTCGCGGGGACGACGGCGTACCTCGGCGTGCCGTACGCATCATGAGCGTCGCACGCCGCGCACCGGCAGGTGCACGAGCGTAATGCCCTGGTTGAACGCCGCGCGCGTGATCAGCGTGTACTTGAAATGGCTGCCGGCGAGCGCTGCGAGCGCGCCTGCAACGGCCGCGAGCGGGAAGGTCGTCGCGGGTCCGCCGGCGCCGGCGGCGATCAGCGCGACAATCGCGAGCGGCGCGAGCGTTCCCGCGTATTGCAGCCACGTGCCGGCTCGATCGAGCGCGGCGTCGGCTTGCGCGGCGAGGCGGCCGGCGAGCCGTTGGCGATAGGCAAGCCAAAGGATCAGGCGGATCACGACGAGCAGCCCGAACAGCGCGAGCAGCCACAGCGTGCCGGACTGCGTGAGCGGCGACGCGGCGAAGAACACGCCGGCGCCTTCTGCGAGCCCTGTCGCGACGACGAGCGGTACGGTGAGCGGCTCGCGCCACGCCGGTATGCCGCGCGCAGCGCGAATGATGTTCGCCTGGCAGTAGACGAACGAGAGCGCGAGCGCGGCGGCAAGCCACGCAAACGCCGGATCGACGAAGAGCGCCGCCGCGCCGGCAGCCATCAGCAGCACGGCGACAATCGCCTCGCGCGACATCCACGAGGTCCGCGGATTCATGAAGACGTTCAGCGCGCGTAGCGGCCGCCCGGTCTCGAGCGAGACGCAAAACAGACCCAGGCCGACGAGCGCGAGACCCGCGAGCAGCAACGCGAAACGCGCGCCACCCGCGACGCCCGACGCGACGGTGAAGATGATCAGGCCGCTGCCCGCGCCGCCGAACACGAAGTTGCCTGCCGCGCGCGCATCCCAGCTCGTCTGATGCCACGGGTTCGGACCGTACGGGATCGAGCCGGTCTTCGGATCGGTCATGATGCGGCTCCGTCGCGGTCCCACAAGTAGTAGAAGCCGGGTCCCGTCCCGAGCTCCTCGTGCATGCGGAAATGACGGTTCTCGGCAATGAGCCGCGACACGTTGCTGTCCGGATCGTCGAGATCGCCGAACGCCATCGTCTGCGTGATGCACGCGTTGACGCATGCCGGCGTTGCGTCGGGATCGACGCCGGGCTTCAACCCGTTCGCGAGTCCCGCGTCGATGCGATCGACGCAGAACGTGCACTTGGTTGCGACGGCGAGCGAGCGATCGTCGCGGCGTTTCGTCTCGTTCTCCATCGGCTCGCCGTACGCGAAGCGCGGCCGCTGCGTCTTGTAGCGCGCCTGGTACGGGCAGGCGACCGCGCAGTACGCGCATCCGATGCAAAGGTCGTAGTCGATCGTGACGATGCCGTCGGCGCGCTTCTTCGTCGCCGTCGTCGGGCATACGGTCTCGCACGGCGGCTCGTCGCAATGCTGGCAGCCGACCGGCATGAACGCGCGCTGGACATCCGGATACTCGCCGACCTCGATGTCGACGACTCGCCGCCATTGCACGCCGGGCGGCGTCGCGTTGGCGTGGCGGCACGATGCCGTGCACGTCTGGCAGCCGATGCAGCGCCGCAAGTCCGCGACCATTGCCCACCGCGTCATCGCGCGCGCTCCACGCTGACGCGGACGATGTCGGCCGACGAGCCGGTCGCATCGGTCAGATCGAGCGACATCGTGACGAGCGAGTTCATGCTCGGCACGCCGAAGTCCTTGGTGAACGGCGTCGCCCAGTGGTCGAACTGCCCGATCAGCAGCAGCGTGTCGGGGCGGATGCCCTGGCGCAGCACGGCGCGGCCGCGCACGCTTCGCTGCGGCGTCGCGATCGTCACGATGTCGCCGTCGGCGATGCCGAGCTTCGCGGCCGCGCCCGCATTGATGATGACGCCGCGATGACCGGCGACGTTGTCGGCGACTTCCTTGATCAGCTGCATGCCGACGTTCGCGCCCCACGAATACTGCATGCTGCGCGCGGTAAGCAGCCAGAACGGATAGCGCTCCGGCGTGCCGCCGCTTTTCACGAGCGCGGCTTCCCACGGCACGCCGAAATCCTTGCACGGCGGCAACGCCTGGTATTCGGCGAGCTGCTTGTCCCACCAATGCATGTCGCGCTCGTGCAACCGCCGGCCGAGCTCGACGCCGATGCGCGACAGACGCTCCTGGTACGGCAGCTCGAAGCGAAGGCCCTGCTTCACCATCGTCGGGAACAGGTACCAGCCGATCTGCGGGAACGGCTTCGTCGCGAGCCCGTTCTCTTTCCACCATGCGAGACCGTGAGCGTCGCGGCCGTCGCTCACCTCGGCGCTCGCCGCACGGCCGACGGCGTCCCAGATCGTTTCGGCCGAATGCGCTTCGGCCGTCGGCAGCGAGAAATCCCAGCGATCGGTCTTCAGCGGCGCTCCCGCGGCCCCGCGGTTGATCGCAGCGTTGTACTTGTCGAGCAAGCCCATCCGTTGCGCGAGATCGGTCGCGATCGCCGTGAAGTCGCGCGCTTCGCCGCGCGGCGCGACGACCGGCTGGCGCAACGCGAAGCCCTGCGCCTTCCAGAACTGCTCGACGAATTTCGAGCCGCCGATGCGAATCAGCTGCAGGCTCTCGAGGTCGGTCGCCTCGGGCAGCAGCACGTCGGCGAAATGGTTCGTCTCGTCGCGCGTGTAGGCGAAGGCGACGGTGAACGGGAAGCTCGCCATCTTGTCGGCGACGCTTGCTGTGTCCCAGAACGAGATTGCCGGGTTCGTCCGGTAGACGAACCAGACATCCGGCGGTGTGACGCGCGGCAGCCCCTTCGGCGTTTCGTCGAGGAACATCCACGAAAAATGACTCGGACCGAGCGCCTGGCTCCACGGCCCGTTGCCTGCGAGCGGCACCATCGTGCGGTACGCGTTGCGCACGTTCGGCTGCGGTGACCAGTGCGCCTTGTCGGTGGGATTCAACGGATACGCCATGAATCCGTCCGGGCCAGCCTGCACGCTGTCCACGCGCGCGGTGACCTGGCGATTGAGCCGCACCGTCGTGCCGAGCGTACCGCCGGGCACTTCGAGCGCGCCGAGGAGCGATGCCGCGACGGTACGCGCCCACACGCATTCGTAGCCGCCCCAGCCGTTGTTGACCGTCTTGCCGAGGCTGATCGCGACCGGCCGATAGGGCAGCGTGACGCCGTCGATCTCGATCGTCGCGCCCACGCGCGCGTGGTCGACGAACTCGTGCGCAATCGTGCGCATCGTCGCCGCCGGCACGTCGCAGATTGTTTCGGCCCATTCAGGCGAATACGTCGCCATGTGGCGGACGAGCTTCGTGAATGCGGTCTCGCCGTCGAGCCGCCCTTGCGCGAGCACCTCGTCGTCGGGACCGATTTCGATCGCATCGACCGAGTACCGGCCTTCGAGCGCTTCGTGACCGTCGGCGCCGTCGAACGGCACCGCCTTCTGCTCGACCGTGTCCCAGACCAGCGGCTTGCGCGTTGCCGGGTCGCGCAGGTAATGCCCGTTGGGCCCGACGAGGTACGGCGACGCGGTGCAATGCGCGAGAAACGCGACGTCGAGGCGTTCGCGCGGCACTTCGTGCAGCATCACGTGGATCAGTGCGAACAGGAACGTCGCATCGGTCTTCGGCTTGATCGGCACCCATTGCGCCGAGCACGCGCCGGTCACCGATAGATGCGGCTCGACCTGCACGCGCTTCATGCCGCGAACGCGCGCGGCGGCGTGACGCCAGACACCGACGACGCCGCCTGACGCCTCGACGTTCGCGCCGCAAGAGATCAGGTAATCGCAGAGCGGCGTGTCGGGCGACACGGTGAACGCGCGGTGCCAGAACTCTCCGTACAGGTGCTCGGAGTGGTAGCACTTGACGCCCTGCCCCGAGCCGATGCCCATGTCGACCGCGCCCCACGCGGCGAGGAATGCGGGAAACGTGCCCATGTACGACTGCGGTGTGCCACCGCCGCCGAGACTCACCGCAACGCGCGGATAGCCCGAGTCGTCGGTCAATCCTTGCTCGCGAACGCGATTCAATCGGTCGGCGACGAGCGTCATCGCCTCGTCCCACGAGACCGGCACGAAGCGCGGATCCTCGTCGCGCCCTTTGCGCGGATTCGTCCGCTTCATCGGCGTCAGGATCCGGTGCGGGTTGTACGTCTTCTGTACGAGCCCGTATGCCTTCACGCAGACCTTGCCGCCTCCGGGATGGACGTCCGATGCACAGAAGTTCGGCTCGACCTCCGTCGCTACACCGTCGACGACCTTGACAGTGAGCAGATCAGGACCCGCGACGCACTGATAGCAATACGTCGGAACCCGTGTGAACCCGTCGGGCATGGGATTACGCCTGCTTCGCTTTTTGCGCTTTGGCCGCGAGCCGCTGCTCGGTCTTCTTCACGTCGACGACGAAGCAGTTGTGGCGGCCGCGGCAGATCGGCTCGACGCTGTCGCGCCCCTCGAACTCGAGTGATACGGCGCGGCCGTTGAGCTCGACGACGCGCACGGTCAACTCGGCCGTCATGCCGATGAGCGTCGCGGCGAGATGATCGAGCTCCACGCGGGTGCCGACCGTATCCTCGCCGGGATCGAGATGCGCGAGCAGCAACTCCCGCGCGGTCATCTCGATGTCGCGCACAAGCATCGGCGTCGCGTAGACGCGCGCCGCTTCGCCCATGAAGTCGATCGTGCGCGCACGGTCGACTTCGTAGCGCTTGGTCGATTGCAAACCGGGGACGAGCGTGGCCTTCATCGCTTCCTCCAAGGATGCGGATCCCGATCGTTGTGGCCGGGGTCCGGGCTCCGATGGGCCGTTCTGTCGACAGCGCAGGTTTACCGAACGCCGATTACAGGCTATTCTGGTAATGCAATGCGCTTTTTAACTTGATGTGGGTCAATGACCGCCAAATCGGCTCGTCTGAAATCAGCTGCGCCTCGCGAGCGCCGGCTTCCGCCGTCGCGGCGGCGGCCACGCACGATCACTGCCGAGCCCGCCGAGACAGTCGCTCCGATCCTGATCCGGCCGGTGCGGCGCGGCGATCTGGAGCCGATCATCGCGCTCGATGCGCGCGTGACCGGACTCGAAAAGCGCGACTACTGGCGCTCGCTTTACCGGCGCTATGGCGAAGCCGCGGCCGAGCGCCAATTCCTCGTGGCGGAGTCGGGCGGCGAGGTCGTCGGGTTCGTCATCGGCGAGGTCCGCGACTGGGAATTCGGCTCGGCGCGCTGTGGCTGGGTTTTCGCGATCGACGTGCGGCCCGAGACGCGGCTCGGCGGCACCGGCGCGCGTCTGCTCGCCGCCGTCTGCGCCGGCTTCCGCCGGGCCGGCGTGCGCAAGGTCCGCACGATGCTCTCGCGTGAGAACACGCTGGTGCTGTCGTTCTTCCGCAGCCAGGGGATGATGGCCGGGCCCTTCATTCCGCTCGAGATGGATCTCGAATGAGGCGCCCGCCGTGAGATTGCAGAAAAATACCCGGCTGGCGTTGTACAGCGTTCTGGAATTCGCCGCCAATCCGACGCGTCACATTTCCGCCGCGGAGATCGCCGACAAGTACGGCGTGTCGCCGCATCACCTCGCCAAAGTGCTCTCCGAGCTCGCACGCGCCGGAGTCGTCGCATCGGTGCGCGGTGTGGGCGGCGGTTATCGTTTCGCCGGCAACGCGCGTCGGCTCACGTTGATGGACGTGATCACGCAATTCGAGGACCTGTCGCCGCCGCCGGACGACACCGGCGAACGCACGCCGGCGGGGCAGGCGCTCGCGGTCGTGCTGTACGAAATCGACGAGAACGCGCGCGCGACGTTCAGCTCGATCACGCTCGCGACGATGCTTCGGCTGATCGATCGGCAGCGAGAACGCGGCGACGGATCCAGCGCGTCACCGCACCTACGGCGAAGCGCAGGCTGAACGACGAAACCGCGATGCAACTGTCCGGCCGCACCGCCGTTGTCACCGGCGCCGCGCAGGGCATCGGGGCCGCCGTTGCGCATGCGATGGCGCGCGAGGGCGCGCACGTCGCCGTCATCGATCTCGCGCTCGATCGCGCGCAATCGGTCGCGGACGACATCGCGCGGGCGGGCGGATCGGCGGCAGGATTCGCGTGCGACGTCTCGCAGCGAGCGGCAGTCGATGCGATGGCCGCGTCGGTCACGTCGCGATTCGGACGCGTCGACATCCTCGTCAACAACGCCGGCATCATCCGACCGGCGATGTTGCACAAGATGAGCGCCGATCAGTGGAATGAAGTCCTCGGCGTGCACCTGACCGGCAGCTTCAATTGCCTGCAGGCGGTCGCCAACGGCATGATCGAGCGCCGCTACGGTCGGATCATCAACGTGACGTCGACCGCAGGCGTGCTCGGCACGATCGGACAGATCAATTACAGCGCGGCGAAAGCCGGCGTCATCGGGCTCACGTTCTCCGCCGCCAAGGAGCTCGCGAAGCATGGCATCACGGTGAATGCGGTCGCGCCCGGCGCCGCCACACCGATGACGGAGACGATTCGTACCGACGAGCGCTTCAAGGACAAGTATCTCGACCGCATCCCGATGGGCCGCTGGGCCGAGCCCGACGAGATCGCGCCGGTCTTCGTCTTCCTCGCCTCCGACGCCGCGAGCTACGTGACGGGACAGCTCATCGCCGCCGACGGCGGGATGACGATCCGCTGAAGCGGCGCTGCGCCGTCCCGAACAGCCGGTGAGAGACGCAGGGCCGCTATCGCAACGGCGGATTGCCCGGCAGCTGAGACCGTCGATGTTTCTCCTCCGCTTCCCTCGGCGCATCTTCCTCGGGTGGCGGCGGAGGCTCGGGCGATGGATCCGGAATGAGATCGGGCGCGGGGTCGGGTTCAGGTCCGGGACGATGAGACACGAGCATGTCGACACTCCTGAATACGATTGCGCCGGGAATATGCCCTTGCATTCGACCCGACGCGACGGCCCGCGTTCGGCGGGACGGCGATCTGTTCGAGGTCGCCGTCTCGCGCCCGCCGCCGCGGGCAAGCCGTTACGGCTCGTACTTGAACGACAGCGAAAGCTTCGTCCGGAATGCAACGACCTTGCCGTCCTCGATCTTGACGTCGTTCATGATGACTTCAGCGATCCGCAGGTCGCGAAGCGACGCGGCCGCTGTTTGAACCGCCGATTTGGCCGCGTCCTCCCACGAAACAGGGCTCGATCCGATCACCTCGATGACCCGGTAGACGCCGGTTTCGGGTATCGCTGTTTTTTTCGCTTTCGCCATCGCCTTCTCCTCGTCGAATCAGCGAGCGCCGTGCGCGCGCCGAACGGTTACGCATCATGCAGGGTCGAACCGCCGCCTTCGCTCGGAAGCCGGGGCCGACGTAACTCTAGTCCCTGATCACCGGTTTGGCGAGAAGCGCGAAGCGGGGGTCTTCGGCGCAGCCGCAGTCAGACGACGAAGCGTTCCAGCCGCGTCTTCAGATCCGTTGCGATCGGCACAGGACGATGCGTTTCCATCGATGCGAGCACGACAACGAGCTTGGCACGAACGCGCGGCTCGCCGTCCGCGCTGCCGTCGACGTCGAGCGTGAGCGACGTGCGGCCGATACGCTTGATCGCGAGCATGAGCTTGAGCGTCTCGCCGATCTTGCTCGGCGCGAGAAAGTCGCATTCGATGTGTGCCATCGGCATGCCGAGCCGTTCCTCGGTGTGGAATCGCGCGTAATTGATGCCGAGGCCGGCGTTGAACCAGTCCTCGACCAGCTCGTTGAAAAGCACGAAGTACTGCGGGTAGAAGACGATCCCCGCCGGATCGCAATGATGGAAGCGGATCAGCTTGTCGCGGGTGAACGCTGCGTTGGGCATGGAGTATGAGGGAGAGGAAGGAGTATAGGGTCAGACTCGATATTCATTGACCATCGAAACAATGCGTTATCGTGCGAAGCGGAGTCTGGCCCTATGCTCCGGTGACGCGATCGACGAACGCCGTGATCGCCTCCAGCGTCACCGCCGGCTGGTCCTTGTGCGGCGAGTGCCGGCAATCGCCGAGCTCGAGGATCCCGGCGTCGGGGACATGGCGTTGGATCGATTCGACCTGCGCCAACGTGCCATATTCGTCATCCTTGCCCTGGATCGCAAGCAGCGGGCACGCGATCCGCGGCAGCAGCGCCTCGATGTTCCACGCACGGAAATCCGGGTGCAGCCAGATCCGGTTCCAGCCCCAAAAGGCCGAGTCGACGTCGGCGTGGTATCGCGCGAGCTTCGTGCGAAGGTCGGTCGTCTCGTACGCGACCTTCGCGGCCTCGATGCTCGCGATCGAGATGGCCTCGACGAAGACGTGCGGCGCCATCGCGACGATGCCGGTGAGCGCGCGCCCCGATGCGGCGGCGTGAATGAGCGCGATCGACGCGCCGTCGCTGTGGCCGACGAGGATCGGCCGCTCGACGCCGAGCCAGTCGAGCACCTCGGGCAGCGTGACGAGCGCTTCGTCGTGCATGTAGCCGACGCCGTGATCGCCCGTAAGCGGGTCGGACTTGCCGTAACCGTAGCGCGAATAGACGATCGCGTTGCAGCCGCTCGCATGCGCGACGCGACTCGGGAAATCGCGCCACATCGCGACCGAGCCGAGCCCTTCGTGCAGGAACACGATAGCAGGCCGGCCGCCCGCGCCGACATCGATGCGCTCGGCCTCGAGACGATGCCCGCCCGCTTCGACGAAGGTCATTACACGCCGAGGTGCTTGTGCAGCACGTCCGGCTGCGCGAGGAGCGCCGCCGCCTCGCCTTCGAACACGACGCGGCCCTTGACGAGGACCGAGCAGCGGTCGGCGATCGCGCAAACGTGCGCGTGATTCTTGTCGACGATCAGCGTCGCGATGCCGTTGGTGCGAATTTCGCCGACGATGCGCCAGATCTCGCGCGCGATCTGCGGCGCGAGACCTTCGGTCGCCTCGTCGAGGATCAGCAGCTGCGGATTCGTGAGCAACGCCCGACCGATCGTGAGCATCTGCTGCTCGCCGCCGGAAAGCTGCCATCCGCCGTGCGTCAATCGCTCGGCGAGGCGCGGAAACGTCGCGAGCACGCGATCGTACGTCCAGTCGCGGCGGCCGTCGGGCCCCGCGCGCGCGGCCATCTGCAAGTTCTCCTTCACCGTGAGATTCGGAAAAATGCCGCGGCCTTCCGGCACATAGGCGATGCCTTGCCGCGCGACGAGATACGGCGCGGCGCCGGTCATCGGCGTTCCCTGCACCCACACTTCGCCGTGGCGCGGCTTGACCAGACCCAGCATGCTGCGGATCAGCGTCGTCTTGCCCATGCCGTTGCGGCCCATCAACGCGACCGTCTCGCCGCGTCCGATACGGAAGTCGACGCCGTGCAGGATGTGGCTCGCGCCGTAATACGCGTGCAGCTCGCGTGCTTCGAGCAGCGACTCCTTCATCGCGCCGACTCCGATGTCGCGACCGCGACGTCGTCGTCACCGAGGTACGCCTGGCGCACGGCGGCGCTCGCGCGGATCTGCGGCGGCGGACCGCTTTCGAGCACCTGGCCGCTCACCATGACGGTAATCACGTCCGCCACCGCGAACACCGCATCCATGTCGTGCTCGACGAGCAGGATCGCGTGCTTCGGCGCGAGCTGCTTCAGCAGCGCAATCATGCGCGCCGCCTCTTCGGCACCCATGCCTGCGAGCGGCTCGTCGAGCAGCAGCACGTCGGGCGCGGTCGCGAGCACCATCGCAATCTCGAGCTGGCGTTGCTCGCCGTGCGACAACGCCGCAGCGACGACGTCGCGCCGGCCGTCGAGACCTGCGGCCGCGAGCGCAGCGTTCGCGGCGGCATTCGTGGACTCGTGCGTAACGGCGGGCGCGAATACGTGCAGCGCGCGCGGCGCGCGAGACTGCGCGGCGAGCCGGCAATTCTCGAATGCGCTGAAGCCGGGAAAGATGTTCGTCTTCTGATAGCTCCTGCCGATTCCCAGGCGCGAACGGCGGTGCGCAGCGAGATTCGTGATGTCGACGCCGCGGTAACGGATCCGGCCTGCCGATGCGCGCAGGTCGCCCGACAGCAGGTTGATCAGCGTCGACTTGCCCGCGCCGTTCGGCCCCAGCACCGCGTGCAACTGTCCGACGGCGAGATCGATCGCGACGTTGCTCACCGCCGCGAGGCCGCCGAAGCGGCGCGAAAGCGATTCGGTGCGAAGGATCGCGTCAGCCATGATGCGGGCCGCCGACCAGCTGGCGCTTCAGGCGGCCGGAAATCGCCGCGATGCCACCCGGCAGAAACAGCACGAGCAGCACGATCGCCGAGCCGAGCAGCAGCTGCCAGTGCGTCGTGAGCGCCTGGAAGATCTCCTCCATCAGCGCGAACGCGAACGCGCCGACGATCGCGCCGTTCAGCGTTCCGATGCCGCCGAGAATCAGCATCAGCAGCACGTTGCCCGACTGATGCCATGACAGGAGCTCGGGATTGACGAATCCGAACTGCAGCGCGGCCAGGTACCCGGCGAGGCCGGCGATCGCGCCTGCGATCGCGAAGCTCGCGAGCTTGTAGAAATAGGTCGGGAAGCCGAGCGACGCCATTCGGTGCTCGTTGCCGCGAATGCCCTTGAGCGCGTGCCCGAACGCCGATCGCAACAGCACGCGCAGGAAAACGTAGACCAGCACAAGCCAGACGAGCACGAAATAATACGTGTGGTTCGCGTTGCCGAGATCGAACGGCGTGAAGCCGCCGATCGCCGCGACCGGCTTGAAGTTCATCGTGATGCCGTCGGAGCCGCGGCCGAACTCGGTGTCGTGGAAGACGAAGTAGAACATCTGCGCGAACGCGAGCGTCACCATGATGAAGTAGATGCCGCGCGTGCGCACGACGAACGCGCCGACGACGAGCGCGGCGAGGCCGGCGCCGACGATCGCGAGCGGCAGCGTGAGCCACACGTTCGCCGCCTCGTATTTCGGCGCGAGCAGCGCAAGCGCGTACGCGCCGACGCCGAAATACGCGGCGTGCCCGAACGACACCAATCCCGTATAGCCGACAAGGAGATCGAGCGACAGCGCGAAGATCGACAGGATCATCACCTTGGTGACGAGCTCGGTGTAGAACGCCGAGCCGGTGAGCGGGAACAGCACGAGTGCGGCGAGCGCGATGCCGATCGCGATCTTTCTGCGTTTCGAGACGGTCGCACTCACGGGCATCAGACGCGACGGAAAAGCCCTTCGGGGCGCCACAGCAGGATCGCCGCCATCAGCAGGTAGACGATGACGCCGGCCGCCTCGGGCAGCAGCACTTTGCCGAACGTGTCGGCGAGACCGATCAAGAGCGCCGCGACGAGCGCGCCCCACACCGACCCGATGCCGCCGATTACGACAACGACGAAGCAGATGATCAGCACCTGCGTGCCCATGCCGGGATACACCGACGACACCGGCGCGGCGAGCATGCCCGCGAACGCGGCAAGCGCGACGCCGAGCGCGAACACGAGCCGGTAGACGAGGTTGATGTTGACGCCGAGCGACTGCGTCATCTCGCGGTTCGACGCGCCGGCGCGGATCATCATGCCGATGCGCGTGCGCGCGATCAGCAGCCACAGCAGCGCAGCGAGCAGGATGCACACCGCGGACATGAATAGCCGATACACGGGATACGACAGCGTATCGGTCAGCGGCAGCGACCAGTTGAGGAGCTCGGGCACCTTCACGCCGTGGACGTCGTTGCCCACGATCAGACTGCGCAGCTCCTCGAACACGAGGATCAGGCCGTAGGACAGCAGCACCTGCTCCAGGTGATCGCGGCGATACAGGTGCGAGAACAATCCCCATTCGAGCACGATCCCGAGCACGACGGACAGCACGATGCCCACTACGATCGCGATCACGAGACTGCCGGTGAGTGTCGACAGCGAGAACGCCATGTACGCGCCGATCATGTAGAAGCTGCCATGGGCGAGATTGATGATGCCCATGATGCCGAAGATCAGCGTGAGCCCGCTCGCGACGAGGAAGAGCAGCAGCCCGTACTGCAGGCCGTTCAGCAGCTGGATCAGGAACGAGTAGATATCCATCGGTCCACCCCATCGGGACGCGTCTGCGCCTTTTTGGTTTTCCCCACCCACCCCACCCTTCGGCGGCCGACTGAAGCAAGCGCCCCTGCGTCCTTCGTACCCCAGCGGACTCCCGGGGCGCTTGCTTCAGTCGTCTGCACGGTCGCGCGAATGCGCCCGAAAATCGCCGTTGCGCGACGCTACGCGAAATTCACGCGGGTGTCAGTCCTCCCGCAACACGCGACGCGTCGAGGGCGGCTGAACCCGGCCCCCGGAGTCCGCCTGGGGTATGAAGGACGCAGGGGGCCGGGTTCAGCCGCCCGCGGTTGCCACATCCACCGTTCGGCTGGTTCGAACGGCTGGCGAGACAACGAAAACGGCGGCAATGGGCACACCCACTGCCGCCGCGATGAACCGAACGCGAATCAGAGCTTGCAGCCGCGCGGCGGATCGGTCAGGTTCTTCACCGCGACGCCGATCACCTTGTTCTGCTTGCCTTCGACGCGCCGCAGGTAGATGTCGTGGATCGGGTTGTGCGACTTCGACAGCGAAAGCGAGCCGCGCGGACTGTCGATCTTCGCCGACTCCATCGCCTTCACGAGCTCCGCCCGCTTGCTCGTGTCGCCATTGACCGCCTTCAGGCCGACCGCAAGCAGCTGTGCGGCGTCATAGCCGCCGACCGCGTAGACGTCCGGCTCCGCCTTGTATGCCTTCTCGTACGCGGCGCGAAACGCGTTGTTCTTCGGATTGTTGAGGCCATCGCCGTAGTGCAGTGTGGTGAGCAGTCCCTGCGCGGACTCGCCCTGCGCTTCGAGCGTGCCGTCGGTGAGAAAGCCGGGTCCGACTAACGGAATCGTGTTCTTCAGACCCGCGGCCGCGTAGTCCTTGACGAACTTCACTGCGCCGCCGCCCGCGAAGAACACGTAGACGACGTCGGGCTTGAGCGCGGCGATCTCCGTGAGATACGACTGGAACTCGACCTGCGGGAACGGCAGATACAACTGCTTGACGACCTTGCCGCCGCCCGCCTCGAATGCTTCCTTGAAGCCGCCGACCGAATCCTCGCCGGCGGCGTACTTCCACGTCAGCGTGACGGCGGTTTTTTTCTTCTGCTCGGCCATCACCTTGCCCATCGCGATGCCCGGCTGCGAATTCGAGAACGACGTGCGGAACACGTTCGGCGCGCACAGCGCTCCGGTGATCTCGTCGGCGCCGGCGTTCGGAATGACGAGCAGCGTGTTGTTGTCGCGTGCGACCTTCGACATCGCGAGCGCGACTCCGGAATGAACCGTTCCGACGAGCACGTCGACCTGGTCGCGCTTGATCAGCTTGTTCGCGTTCTCGGGCGCCTTCGCCGGGTCGGACTCGTCGTCGACGGTGAAGTACTCGATGTCGCGGCCGCCGAGCTTGCCGCCGTTTTCCTCGACGGCGAGCTTGAAGCCGTTGGTGATGGCGGTGCCGAGCGCCGCATACGTGCCGGTGTACGGCAGCATCAGGCCGACCTTGATCTTGGCCTGCGCGATCGCGGGGGCGGCCGGGACGAGCAGCGCAGCAGCGAGCGCTGCGGCCGCCAGCATGCCGAGCTTCGACGGTCGTACGAATGACTTCATTGGATCTCCTCCTTGGCCTTTTCTCGAATGCGGGCGGCGCAAGCCGTCGCCCGTACGGGGTCAAGCAGCTTTCGCACGCAGCTTGAAGCGCTGGATTTTACCTGTAGCGGTCTTCGGCAGCTCGTCGATGAACTCGATCCAGCGCGGATACTTGTACGGCGCGAGCCGCGACTTCACATGCTGCTGCAGCGCCTGCGCAAGCTCGTCGGTCGGTTTCTCGCCCTGCTTCAGCACCACGAACGCAACCGGCTTCACCAGTTGCTCCTCGTCCGCCCTGCCGATCACCGCTGCCTCGAGCACCGCGGGGTGCGTGATCAGCGCAGACTCGACCTCGATCGGCGACACGTAGATGCCCGACACCTTCAGCATGTCGTCGCTGCGCCCGGCGTACCGGTAGTAGCCGTCGGTGTCCACCGAATATTTGTCGCCGCAGCGCGTCCACGGGCCCTGGAACGTGCTGCGCGTTTTCTCGCGGTTGTTCCAGTAACCGATCGCCGCCGTCGGGCCGTTCACCTGCAGCTCGCCCACTTCGCCGGGCGCAACCGGTTTGCCCTGTTCGTCGAGCACGCGCAGCTCGTAGCCGGGGACCGGCACGCCGGTCGTCCCGTAGCGGACCTGGCCCTGACGATTGGACAGGAACACGTGCAACATCTCCGTCGAACCGATCCCGTCGAGGATCTCGACGCCGAAGTGTTCGGTCCAGCGCCGGCCGATGTCCGCGGGCAATGCCTCGCCGGCCGACGTGCAAAGACGCATCTTCAACTCGCCGCGCTTCGGAAGCTCGGGGCTCGCGAGCATCGCCGCGAACAGCGTCGGCACCGCGTAGAAGATCGTCGGCTGGTGCTTGCGCAACCGCGCGAACACGGCGGCCGGCGTCGGCCGCTCGGCCATCAGCACGGTCGTTGCCCCGACCGACATCGGAAAGCTCAATGCGTTGCCGAGCCCGTACGCGAAGAAGAGCTTCGCCGCCGAGAACACGACGTCGTCCTCGCGAATGCCGACGATGGGCTTTGCGAAGAGCTCCGCCGTGTACACGATGCTCGAATGGATGTGCACCGTTCCCTTCGGCGCGCCGGTCGAGCCCGACGAATACAGCCAGAAGCACGCATCGTCGCAGGTCGTCGGCGCGGGATCGAACGTCGTGCCCGCCTCGGCGGTGAGCCGCTTGAACGACAGATGCCGATCGGCATCGCCACCCGACACGATGACGTGCTCGAGGTCCGGCAAGCGCCCGAGCAGGGATGCGAGCGTCGGCAGCAGCTGCGCCGAGACGACCAGCGCCTTCGCGCGGCTGTCGCGCAGCATGTACTCATAGTCGTTCGTCGTGAGCAGCGTATTCGCCGCGACCGGTATCACGCCCGCCTTGATGCAGCCGAGAAACGCGGCCGGGAAATCGATCGTATCGACCAGGCACAGCAGCACGCGCTGTTCGCGCTGCACGCCGAGCGCGATGATTGCGTTGGCGAAGCGATTGATACGCTCGGCCAACTCGCCGTACGTGTATGCGCCGGCATCGTCGATGTAGGCCGTCTTGCGGGCGCGGCCGGCGACGAGGTTGCGCTCGATCAGATCGTGCGCGGCGTTGTAGTCGCGAGGAATGTCGATCCGGGGCGGGCTTACGCGGTGGTCCGCCGTGCTCAATGCCGCCATGTTTGTCCTCCCAGCTGCCGATGCCACGCGTTCGCGCGCGTCAGCTCTTCGTGAATTCGATCGCGCCGTCGGGCAGCAGATAAAGCACGAGCGCGCGGCCGCCGGCGACCGTGGGCATGTGCGCGCTGCCGGGACCGTAGACGACCCATCCTGCGCCATGGCCGTCGAACGCCGCACCGGCGTCGAGCGGCATGACGAGGTCGATCTCGCCGGTCGGATGCCGATGGTGTCCGCCGGCGATGTCGTTCATGTCGACGACGTCGACCGAGAAGCCGTGCGTCGCCGCGCCGGGCTTGACGACGCGTCCGTACTTGATGCCGGCGTATTCGCGATTGCACATCCATCCGCCGGCGATCGCATCGCGGCACGCGGTGAAAATCGCTCGATACGTGTCGCCTTCGGCCGGGAAGCGCCGGTTCAGCGTTTGCTGCAACGACGCGTCGAGCGGCGCGCCCGCGACTGCGCCGGTGACGGTTGCGATGAGGTCGGTGAACTCGGTCTGTGACATGCGGGCTCTGGTACGGGGCCGATCGGGTGTTGCACTTTAGATCAGCATTTTTCCGGCTGTCAAGCACAATAGATCATGGTCATTTCGGGTCGGCGAGCGCCGATTCTCGCTCGACAGGGCCACGTGGCCATGGAGCCAAGACCATGCAAGCCATCACCTTGACACGGATCAAGATGATGCAATATAGTTCAACGCTCGCGAACGATAGTGCATCACCGCGGCGTGGCCGCCTTCACCTACCCCCATGATGACGCTTGTCCACAGCGACCCGGATGCCGGCAGCGAAAGCGCCGCCATCGACGACCGCGAGTTCCTCGTCGCGATGGGGCGCACGGTTCGAGAGCTTCGCGAGCGCCGCGGAATGGCGCGCAAGGCGCTGTCGCAGAGTGCCGGCGTCTCGGAGCGCTACCTCGCGCAGCTCGAGGCGGGCGAAGGCAACGCGTCCGTGCTGCTGTTGCGCAATGTCGCGCGTGCGCTCGGCGTCTCGCCCGTCGACCTGCTGTCGCCGCGAGAAGGCTCCGTCGAGCACCGGCTGATCCGCCGCTTCCTCGACCGATTGCCGGTGCACCGTCTCGAGGACGTCGTGTTCCGGCTGATGCGCGACTTCGGCCAGGAAGAGTCGGCGCGCCGCAACCGCGTCGCGCTGGTGGGGCTTCGCGGCGCCGGCAAGAGCACGCTCGGCAGCGCGCTCGCGCACGACATGCGCTGCCCGTTCGTCGAGCTCGACCGCGAGATCGAACGCGAAGCCGGTGTGACGCTGTCCGAAATCTTCCTGCTGTATGGCCAGACGGGCTACCGCCGCATCGAGCGACGTTGTCTCGAGCGTGCGCTCGGTGCGCACGAGCGGATGGTGCTGTCCGTCGGCGGCGGTATCGTGTCCGAGTCGGACACTTACAACCAGCTGCTGCTCAACTGCTTCACCGTGTGGGTCAAGGCGAGCCCGGACGAGCACATGGCGCGCGTGCTCGCGCAAGGCGACTTGCGGCCGATGCAGGGCAACGAGGAAGCGATGGACGACCTGAAACGCATCCTGGAAGCGCGCGAGCCGCTGTATCGCAAGGCGGACGCCACGCTCGAAACGTCCGGCAACCAACCCGAGCAGAGCCTCGCGAAGCTGCGCCAGATCGCGCTCGCGTAATCGAAGGAGACTGACGATGGCCGAAATCGCCGCGCCGATCGAACGTGCGTCTGCCAGCGACGCGCCGCCGTTGCAGACGTACGACACGCATCCGGATCGTTACGCGCACTGGAAGCTCTCGTGCGACGGCACGATCGCGACACTCGCACTCGACGTCAACGAGGATCGCGGATTGAAGCCGGGCTACAAGCTCAAGCTGAACTCGTACGATCTCGGTGTCGACATCGAGCTCTCCGACGCGCTGCAGCGCATCCGCTTCGAGCATCCGGAAGTACGTGCGGTGATCGTGACGAGCGCGAAGGAGCGGATCTTCTGCTCCGGTGCGAACATCTTCATGCTCGGCCTGTCGTCACACGCATGGAAGGTCAACTTCTGCAAGTTCACCAACGAAACGCGCAACGGCATCGAGGATTCGAGCCGCTATTCGGGTCTCAAGTTCATCGCCGCTTGCAACGGCACGACCGCGGGCGGCGGCTATGAGATGGCGCTCGCGTGCGACGAGATCTGGCTCGTCGACGACCGCTCGTCGGCGGTCAGCCTGCCCGAGGTGCCGCTGCTCGGCGTGCTGCCCGGGACCGGCGGTCTCACGCGCGTTACCGACAAGCGGCGCGTGCGGCGCGACCACGCCGACATCTTCTGCACGCTCGTCGAAGGCGTGCGCGCCCAACGCGCGAAGGAATGGCGGCTGATCGACGGCCATGCGAAACCGCAGCAGTTTGCCGCCGCGGTGCGTGCTCGCGCCGAAGCGCTCGCCGCGCAAAGCGACCGGCCGAATGCGAAAGGGGTCTCGCTGACGCCGCTCGCGCGCACCGTCGATGCGCACGGCTACCACTATCAGCATGTGGACGTATGCTTCGATCGCAACGCGCGCAGCGCGACGATCACGGTAAAAGCGCCCGCGTCCGCGCCGGCAGACGACATCGACACAATCGTCGCGCAGGGCGCGCAATGGTGGCCGCTCGCAATGGCGCGCGAGCTCGACGATGCGATCCTTCTGTTGCGCACGAACGAGCTCGCGCTCGGCACGTGGGTACTCAAAACCGAGGGCGACGCCGCGAACGTGCTCGCAGTCGATGCGGCACTCGAGCGCCATTGCGGCAACTGGTTCGTCCGCGAGACGATCGGCATGCTGCGCCGTACGCTCGCGCGACTCGACGTCACGTCGCGCACGCTGTATGCGCTGATCGAGCCCGACTCGTGCTTCGCCGGCACGCTGATGGAGCTGGTACTCGCCGCCGACCGCAGCTACATGCTCGCGCTGCCCGACGACGAGAAGAACGCGCCGGCGATCGCGCTTTCGAGTGCAAGCTTCGGCCGCTATCCGATGGTGAACGGCCGCTCGCGGCTCGCCGCTCGCTTCTATGGCGAAGCGGAGCCGCTCGACGCCGCTCGCGGCATCATCGGCCGCGCGCTTCGCGCCGACGAAGCGCTCGCGCTCGGCCTCGTCACTTCTGCGCCCGACGAGCTTGACTGGGACGACGAAGTGCGCATCGCGCTCGAGGAGCGCGCGAGCCTCTCGCCCGACGCGTTGACCGGCATGGAAGCGAACCTGCGCTTCGGCGCAGTCGAGACGATGGAGACGCGCGTGTTCGGGCGCTTGACCGCGTGGCAGAACTGGATCTTCATCCGGCCGAACGCCGTCGGCGAAGCCGGCGCGCTGAAGATCTTCGGCACCGGCAACAAGGCGAAATTCAACTGGGAGCGCATCTGATGAGCGGCAATGCATCCGCAAGCCGTCATTCCCGCGAAGGCGGGAATCCAGCGTCGTTCGATGAAAGTCACTGGATCCCCGCCTTCGCGGGGACGACATCGGTCGCGGTCCCAACGTTTTCCTGGAGCGAGCAATGAGCATCGATTACAGCGAGCAGATTCCCAACAACGTCGACCTCGCGGGCAACAAGACGCTGCAGCGCGCGCTCGAGCACTGGCAGCCGGAATTCCGCAACTGGTGGGGTGAGATGGGCCCCGACGGTTCGCAGAACTTCGACGTCTATCTTCGCACCGCGGTGAGCGTCGACCCCAAGGGCTGGGCACATTTCGATTACGTCAAGATGCCCGACTATCGCTGGGGCATCTTCCTCAATGCCGCGGAGCCGGATCGCAAGGTGAATTTCGGCGTGCACAAGGGCGAGCCCGCCTGGCAGGAAGTGCCCGGCGAGCATCGCGCGAACCTGCGCCGGCTGATCGTCACGCAGGGCGACACCGAGCCTGCGTCGGTCGAGCAGCAGCGGCATCTGGGCCTCACTGCGCCCTCGCTGTACGACCTTCGCAATCTGTTCCAGGTGAACGTCGAGGAAGGCCGTCACCTGTGGGCGATGGTCTACCTGCTGCACGCATACTTCGGCCGCGACGGCCGCGAGGAAGCCGAGGCGCTGCTCGAGCGGCGCTCGGGCGACGCCGACAACCCGCGGATCCTCGGCGCGTTCAACGAGAAGACGCCGGACTGGCTCGCGTTCTTCATGTTCACGTACTTCACCGATCGCGACGGCAAGTACCAGCTTTGCTCGCTCGCCGAATCGGGCTTCGATCCGCTCGCGCGCACGTGCCGGTTCATGCTGACCGAGGAAGCGCATCACATGTTCGTCGGCGAGACCGGTGTCGGCCGCGTCATCCAGCGCACCTGCGACGTGATGAACCAGCTCGCGAGCGACGACCCTGCAAAGGTGCGCGCGCAAGGTGCGATCGACCTGCCGACGATCCAGCGCTATCTGAACTTCCATTTCAGCGTGACGATGGACCTCTTCGGCGCCGACGTGTCGTCGAACGCCGCGACGTTCTACTCGACCGGCTTGAAGGGCCGCTTCGACGAAACGAAGATTGCCGACGACCACCTGCTGACCGGCGCGTCGTACCCGGTGCTCGAAGTGCGCGACGGCAAGCTGGTCGTCACCGACGCACCCGCGCTCAATGCGCTCAACGAGAAGCTGCGCGACGACTACGTGAAGGATGCGCTCGCCGGCATCGAACGGTGGAATCGCATCATCGAGAAGGCCGGGCTGCCGATGCGGCTCAAGGCGCCGCACAAAGCATTCAACCGCAAGATCGGGCCGCTGTCGGCGGCGCGCATCGATCCCGAAGGCAGCGTGATTTCCGACGGCGAATGGGCGGCGAAGCAGGCGCAGTGGATTCCTTCCGAAGCGGATCGCGCATTCGTCGCATCGCTGATGGGGCGCGTGGTCGAGCCGGGTCAATTCGCGAACTGGATCGCACCGCCGGCGCGCGGCATCAACAACCAGCCGGTCGATTTCGCATACGTGCGCTTTAACTAGAATGTCATTCCGAGGAGCGTCAGCGACGAGGAATCTGCTGTTGGGGGCCACACAGCAGATCCCTCGCGATGCTCGGGATGACAGTCGCCGGGGATAGCAATGGCTTCGAGCGCTTCGCTGGTCGACGTGCTTCGCCAGCACCTGATCGATCCGGAAATCTGCATCCGGTGCAACACGTGCGAGGAGACGTGCCCGGTCGATGCGATCACGCACGACGCGCGCAACTACGTCGTCGACCCGGCGAAGTGCAACGGCTGCAACGACTGCATCTCGCCGTGCCCGACCGGCGCGATCGACAGCTGGCGCACGGTTGCGCGCGCGAGCGCGTACACGCTCGATCAGCAGCTCGCGTGGGACACGCTTCCTGCCGCGACCGAAGTCGAGACGAGCGCGCCCGCGGAGCTTCCCGACGACATCGCTCGACTGACCGAAGCGGCCACGTCGGGACAAGGCGGACCCGTCTGCCCGCCGTGGTCGGCCGCGCATCCGTACGTCAACATCTACACCAAGGAGCGGCCGGCGATCGCGACCGTCAGCGGCAATTTCCGGCTGACTTCCGACGATGCGAGCGCCGACATCCGCCACATCGTCCTCGATTTCGGTGCCAGCGCGTTCCCGGTGCTCGAAGGCCAGAGTGTGGGCATCCTCGCATCCGGCGTCGATGCATCGGGAAGGCCGCACCATCCGCGGCTCTACTCGGTCGCGAGTCCGCGCGAAGGCGAGCGTCCGCGGTACAACAACCTGTCGCTGACGGTGAAGCGCGTCACCGCCGATCATGACGGCAAGCCGGTGGCCGGCGTCGCGTCGAATTATCTTTGCGACCTGAAGAAGGGCGACGAGGTGCGCGTCGTCGGTCCGTTCGGCACGACGTTCCTGATGCCGAATCACCCGGGGTCGAACCTGCTGATGGTCTGCACCGGAACCGGGTCGGCGCCGATGCGCGCGATGACCGAGCGCCGGCGGCGTCGCATCGCGTCGAGGGAAGGCGGCGAGCTGATGCTCTTCTTCGGCGCGCGCGTGCCTGGCGAGTTGCCCTACTTCGGACCGCTGATGAAGTTGCCGAAGGACTTCATCGACATCAACCTCGCGTTCTCGCGCGTGCCGACGCAGCCGAAGCAGTACGTGCAGGATCTGATCCGCGCACGCGCGGCGGACGTCGCACGATTGGTTGCCGACGAGAACACGTTCGTCTACATCTGCGGGCTGAAGGGCATGGAAGCGGGTGTGGACGAGGCGCTTCGCGACGCGTGCCGCCAGCACGGCCACGATTGGAGCGCGCTGCTGCCGACTCTGCGCGCGCAAGGACGCTATCACGTCGAGACCTACTGAGCGGACGCTACGGGGTCGCGTGCGATGACGGCTGACGAACGACCGATTATTCACCTGCGTCAAGGACGGCCCGCGACCCGCCCGAGACAATGGCGACCACCCGGCAACCCGAAATTCGACGATGGCGTTCGACTACTCGGCCGTCAAGCAAGTGCACATGAGCGCCGCTGCGTTGTCGCTCGCGCTGTTCGTCGTGCGCGGCGCATGGATGATGCGCGCGCCCGAGCGGCTGTCCTCGCGGTGGGTCCGCATCGTGCCGCACGTCGTCGACACGGTATTGCTCGCCTCCGCGCTGTGGCTCGCCTGGCAGATCGGCTTCGCCGCCAATGCCCGCTGGCTCGCGGCCAAGATCATCGCGCTCTTCGTCTACATTTCCCTCGGCACCATTGCGCTCAAACGCGGTCGAACGCATCAGATACGAATCGGCGCGTTCGTTGCGGCCATCGCGACGTTCGGCTACATCGTGAGCGTTGCGATCACCAAGTCGCCGCTCGGGCTGCTGTCGCGTTTCTGATCATGGCGAATGAACTTTTCCCCGACGTCGCGGCGCCGAGCTTCGACGACCCGCTCGGCATGCTGTCCGCCTGCCACGGCCGCATCGAGCGCCAGCTCGCGACACTCGGCCGGCTGCAACGCTATCTGCCACAGCACGGATGCGACACGGACGCCCGCGTCGCCGCCCGCGCGATCCTTCGCTATTTCGACCTCGCCGCGCCCAATCACCACGCGGACGAAGAAGCGAGCGTGTTCCCGCGGCTCGCAGCAGCCTCGCCGTCGGCGAAAAAACTGCTCGACGATCTCGAGCGCGACCACGCGGCACTCGCGCAAAGCTGGACGCGCTTGCGTCCGCTGCTCGCATCGATCGCCGCCGGGCAGCGCGCGAACCTGTCGGCGAAGGACGTCGCGGCCGTGCGCCGCGCTTACGACGCCCACATCGCGCGCGAGGAAAACGAATTGCTCCCTCTCGCCGCGGCGACGTTCGACGCCGAAGTGCTCGCTGCAATCGGCCGCGAGATGGCGCAGCGGCGCAACGTGCGCGGCTGAGTGTTGTCGTCCCCGCGAAAGCGGGGACCCAGTGTCGTTATCCCGAACCGCAAAGACGCTGGATTCCCGCTTTCGCGGGAATGACGCCGTTCAATCCGTGCGCCCTACCGCTCCCGTGCAACGCGTGCGGCTTCGTCTTCATCGACGATCCGCAACAGCAGGCCACCCGCAACGAACATCACGACGATGGACACGACACCGATGCGCGAGCTGCCTGTCCACAGCGCGACCAGTCCGATCAGCAGCGGCCCGATCACCGCAGCGAACTTGCCGAGCATGTTGTAGAAACCGAAGAATTCCGCGGCTTTTGTCGCGGGCACCATGCGTGCGAACAGTGATCGGGACAGCGACTGCACGCCGCCCTGCACGAGGCCGACGACGACGGCGAGCACGTAGAATTCCCATGCCGACGCCATGAAGTAACTCCACACCGTCACGCCCGCGTAGACCGCGATCCCGGCGCCAATCGCACGCCGCGCGCCGAGCCGCGCGCCGAGACGCCCGTAGGCGATGGACGCCGGAAATCCGACGAACTGCGTGACGAGCAGCGCCGTGATCAGGTGACCCTCGTCGAGTCCGATCGCGATGCCGTAATCGAGCGCCATGCGCGCAATCGTTCCCACGCCGTCGATGTACAGCCAGTACGCGAGCAGGAACAGCGCGACGGCGCGGTATCGGCGCAGTTCGTGCAACGTCGCCCACAGCTGCCGCAGGCTCGCGGTGATCGCCTCACCGGCACCCGAGCGCGATCGCGCGCGCCGCGGCTCATGCACCCGCATCAGCAGCGGCAGCGAAAACACGGCCCACCATACGGCAACCATGCCGAACGATGCGCGCACCGCGGCGGTCGCGTCCGCGAAGCCGAAACGCTGCGGCCACAACGTCATCGCGACGTTGAGCGCGAACAGCAGGCCGCCGCCGAGATAGCCGAGGCCGAACCCGAGCGCGGACACCTGATGCCATCTCGACTCAGGGGCGACGTCGACGAGCAGCGCGTCGTAATACAGGTTGCTCGCCGAGAATCCGATTGTCGCAAGCACGTACAGCGCAATGGCGAATGTCGCCTCGCCGCGCGCTACGAGCGCGAGCGCGCCGGTTGCGACGATCGCCATCGCCGCAAACATGAGCAGATCGCGCTTTTTCGTTCCGCCGAGATCGGCAAACGCGCCGAGAACGGGCGAGAGCACGGCGATCGCCACGCTGCCGATCGCGTTCGCGACACCGAGCTCGAACGTGCTTTGGGTCGGATCCGCGCCGGAACTCCAGAACCGTTTGAGCATCAGCGGAAAGAACGCCGACATGACGGTGATCGCGAAGACCGAATTGGCCCAGTCGTAGAGCGCCCACGCCCACGCGGGCCTGCCGATGCGCGACACGCGATCCTCCGATGCCGCTCGTCCCATATCGTATCGACCCTTGACGCCTAGAGCTTCCGCGCGGACATTCTAGTGCGCCACCCCTCACGATTGCCTGCACCGGCGCCCCGTGGCAACAATGGCGACAGATTGCCATGACGGAACTGCTCTTCCTGCAATGGAAGCATCTCGGCCGAGGCGAGAAGCTCTGCCTCGGCGTGCTGCTCGCCGCCTTGCTCGCGTGGGCATTCATGCCGCCGGTCGCGCAGAATCCGGCATACCACGCGTTCGCCGATCAGCGCGCATGGCTCGGAATTCCGCGCGCCGCGGACGTGCTGTCGAACATCGCGTTTCTTGCGATCGGCGCCCTCGGCGTTGCGCGCCTCGTGTCGCCCCGCCGCGCGCGTTTTGCGCGCGCGACCGAGGCGGGGCTTTGGTGCGTCGCGCTCGGTTTTGTCGGCACCGCGATCGGCTCGGCGTGGTATCACGTCGACCCGAACGACGCGACGCTCGTCTGGGATCGACTTCTCATGACACTGATATTCACCGGCTTGCTTGGCGCCTCCATCGCGCAACGGATCGGCGAGAACGTCGCGCGCGTCGGTCTCGCCGTGATCTTCGAGCTCGGTATTGCGAGCGTGCTCTACTGGCACGTCACCGGCGATCTGTCGCTCTACCTGATGCTTCAGTTCGGCGGTATCGTCGCGCTCGTTCTGCTGCTTCTGCTGACGCGCCGCAGCGACGATCCGTTCGTGTGGTGGTGGGTCCTCGCGTGGTACGCGCTTGCCAAGCTCGCCGAAGCGGGCGACGAGGCCGTATGGAACGCGACCGGCGGTCTCATCGCCGGCCACATGCTGAAGCACCTGTTCGCAGCAGTGGCCGGCGCGGTCGTCTTCGCGCCGCTATCCTTCAGATACGAGGTGCGCAGGCATGCGCAGCATGCCCCCCGCACCTCGGGCCCAAGTTAAATAACCTTGCTGTATTGCGCCCGCTCGCGCGCCTCGCGCAGGTGGCGGTCGAAATGCATCGCCACCGTGCGCACGAGCAGCCGCCCGCGCGGCGTGACCGTGATCCGATCGGCGGCAATCTCGACGAGACCATCGTCGGCGAGCGGCGCGAGCGCGGCGAGCTCGGGCGCGAAATAGTCGGCGAAGCGGATGCCGTGACGCGCGTCGAACGCAGCGAAGTCGAGATCGAAGTCGCACATCAGCCGCTGGATCGCATCGCGGCGCAACTGGTCATCAGCCGTGAGCTGCACGCCCCGCATCACCGGCAGCACCTGCGCGTCGAGCCGCTCGTAATAGGCGTCAAGCGTCTTGACGTTGGCAACATACGATGCGCCGACCTTGCCGATCGCCGAAATGCCGAATGCGAGCATGTCGCAATCCGGCTTCGTCGAATACCCCTGGAAATTGCGGTGCAGCTTGCGCTCGCGCTGCGCTACGGCGAGCTCATCGGTCGGCTTCGCGAAGTGGTCCATGCCGATATACGTGTAACCGGCCGCACCCAGCTTGTCGATCGCAAGCGCGAGGATCGCGAGCTTCGCTTCCGGCGCCGGAACGTCGGCAAGGTCGATCCGCCGCTGCGGCTTGAACAGGTGAGGCACGTGCGCATAACTGTACAGTGCGATGCGGTCCGGGCCGACGGCGATCACCTTGTCGAGCGTGCGCGAGAAGCCGTCGACGGTCTGCTTCGGCAGGCCGTAGATCAGATCGGCGTTCACCGACACGAAGCCGCTCGCGCGCGCCGCGTCGATCACCGTGAGCGTTTCCTCCTCGCTCTGGATGCGGTTCACCGCCTTTTGCACGGCGGGATCGAAGTCCTGGATGCCGACCGAGATGCGGTTGAATCCTTGCCCGCCGAGGAACGCGATCGTGTCCGCGTCGACCTTGCGCGGATCGACCTCGATCGAGATTTCGGCCTGCGGCGAGAACGCAAACGCGCCGCGCAACATCGTCATCAGCGTCGCCATTTCGTCGCGCGCGAGGAACGTCGGCGTGCCGCCGCCCCAATGCAGCTGCTCGACTCGGGGCGCGCCCTCGATCATGCCGCCGACGATGCCGATCTCGCGGCCGAGATAGCGGATGTACTTCGCCGAGCGCCCGTGGTCTTTCGTGATGACCTTGTTGCACGCGCAATAGAAGCAGATCGTGTTGCAGAACGGCAGGTGCACATACAGCGACAGCGGCTGCGTCGGGTTCGCGTCATTGCGTGCGTGCAGCGCGTCGACGTAATGCGCGGCCGTGAACGTCTCGTGGAAGCGGTCGGCCGTCGGGTACGACGTGTAGCGAGGGCCGTAACCGTCGTATTTGTTCACGAGCGCGGTGTCCAGCACGAGGTCGCCGGCAGTACGGGTCGTCGCCATGACGGCCATTATTGTTCCCACCCCCGTTACACGCCTTGACCGAAATCAACGCCGATCTTCGCCCCGCAAGGCGAAAAAACCTGTCCATACGGGAGCTTGCGTCAATCCGCTCGCGGCTTGAGCGCAATCGCGCGCGCGAACAGCTCGTCTCGCGGCAGGCCGGTCGCCGCCGCCGCGACGCGCGCCGCGCGTGCCGGCGGCAGCTCGTCGACCAGCGCGCGAAGCAGCCGATCGGCATCGTAGTTGCCCGTCGCCGAAGGCTTGCCGCTCGCCGCATCGACGAGCAGCACGAACTCGCCGCGTTCGCGATTGGAATCCTCGCCGATCCATGCGGCCGCTTCGGACAGACGAAGCTCGGCGATCGTCTCGAACTTCTTCGTGAGCTCACGCGCGATCACGACCGTGCGCTCGCTACCGAGCGCGTCGGCGAGCGCCCCGAGCGTTGTGCGCACGCGATGCGGCGCTTCGTAAATCGCGAGCGCGAACGGCAGCGGCGACAGCGTGCGAAGGAGCTCGCTGCGCGCCTTCGCGCCGGACGGAAGAAATCCGACGAACACGAATCGCTCCGCCGAAAGACCTGCCGCCGAAATCGCCGCGACCGCCGCGCACGGCCCGGGAATCGGCACGACCGGATAGCCGGATCCGCGCACGGCGCGCACCAGTCGTGCACCCGGATCGCTCACCGCCGGCGTTCCGGCATCGCTCACAAGCGCGACACTCTTGCCGCCCGCGAGCGCCTCCACCATGTCCGCCGCGCGTCGCGCTTCGTTATGCGCATGCAATGCGATGGGCCTGCGCGCAATGCCGAAGCGCGCGAGCAGCACCGCGGTGACGCGCGTATCCTCGGCGGCGATGACGTCGACCTGCGACAGCACATCGATCGCGCGCAATGTGAGATCGCGCAGATTCCCGAGCGGCGTCGCGACCACATATAATGTTCCGCGCTCGGGTCGAAATCCCGCTGCGCCCGTCTCGGTCACCGCAATCCGATCGTTGCCGCTCGCAGTCGCCTCGCCCACTACGGCCTTTCCTTCCTCGATGACTCGCCTTCCCGTTGCGTGGCTCGTTCGCTTCGCGCTCGCCGTTTCGATCGTCGCGCTGTCGTCGCCGGCATTGTCGTTGGCGCAGCCGGCGGCCGCAACCACGGGCGAAACGCCGACCGCCGCGCCGCCGAGCACTGCAGCTGCGGCACCCGTCGCGCCTGCCGAGGCTGCAATCGCGCTGGTGCTGCCGCTCGACTCGCCCGATTACGGCCGCGCCGCCGATGCGGTGCGATCCGGCTTTCTCGCCGCGGCGGCGGCCGCCAACGTCAAAGCGCTCGTGCTCGCGCATCGCGACGGCGGCGTTCAGGAAGCGTTCACCAAGGCGCGCGCGTCGGGTGCGCGCGTGATCGTCGGGCCGCTGTTACGCGACGACGTCCGGTGGGTTGCGCTGACGACCGATCCGCTGCCGTGGACGATCGCGCTGAACCAGCTCGACGACACGCGGCCCGTTTCCGATCATGTCGTCGCGCTCGCGCTCTCGGTCGAAAGCGAGGCGCGCCAGATCGCGCGGCGCGTCAACGCCGACGGCGCGCAAACCGTCGCGATCGTGGCCGCCGACACGCCGTTGTCGAAGCGCTTCGCGGCGGCGTTCACCGGCGAATGGATCCTTCTCGGCGGCGGCCCGCCGGTCGATGTTCGTTTCGATCGTTCGCCTGAAGCGCTGTCCGCGATGCGCGCCAATGTCCTGAAGAAGGCGGACGCGGTCGTGCTTGCCGTCGAGGCCCATGACGCCGTGCTCGCCAAGCCCTATCTGGGGCAGCTTCCGGTCTATGCGGGCAGCCAGGTCAACGACCGGCTGACGAGCGCCGCGATGCGCGACCTCGACGACGTGCGCTTCGTCGAAATACCGTGGCTCGCGGATCCGGACGCGCCGAGCTTCGCAGGCATTGCACGCCGCGACTATTCGAGCCCGGTGTTCGAGCGGCTCTACGCGCTCGGCATCGACGCCTTCCGTGTCGCGCAGGCATTCGCCGACGGCGCGCCGCAGCGGCTCGAGTTCGACGGCGCGACCGGTCACCTGTCGCTCGAAAGCTCGCATCAGTTCAGCCGCGACGGCAAGCTGATGCAGTTTCGCAGCGGGCAGATGGTGCCGGCGGAAACACGGTAGCGCGACTCGCGATGGCGCAGCGCGGCGCTCCCGATCGCGCGGAATCCGGACGCCGCGCCGAGGCGCTCGCCGCGTCGCATCTGGAACGTCACGGCCTCGCGATCGTCGCCCGCAACTTTCGGCGCCGCTTCGGCGAGCTCGACCTGATTGCCCGCGACGGCGACACGCTCGTTTTCGTCGAGGTCCGGCTGCGTCGTCGCGACGACTACGGCGGTGCCGCCGCGAGCATCACGGCGGCCAAGCGCGCGCGCCTGACGAAGGCGGCCGAGCTCTATCTCGCGTCGCTTCGCACGGTTCCGCCGTGCCGGTTCGATGCGATCCTCTTTTCGGCGCTCGATCCGCCTCGCATCGAATGGCTGCGCAACGTGCTCGATTAGCCTTGTGCGATCGCCTGCTACAATCGGCCGGATGCCGCAACCTCCGATGACCGCTGCCGAAGAGAGGATCCGCAGCCAGTTCGCCGACAGCGCGCAACTGAAGCTCTCCGCATCGCAGACGCTCGCACCGGTGATCGCCCGCGCCGCCGGCCTCATCACCGAAGCGCTGCTCGCCGACGGCAAGATCCTCGCCTGCGGCAACGGCGGCTCGGCCGCCGACGCACAGCATTTCGCCGCCGAGATGGTCGGCCGCTTCGAGCGCGAGCGTCCCGAGCTGCCCGCGATCGCGCTCACGACCGACACGTCGATCATCACAGCGGTCGCGAACGACTACGCGTTCGAGCAGATCTTCGCGAAGCAGGTGCGCGCGCTCGGCAACAAGGGCGACGTGCTGCTCGCGTTCTCGACGTCCGGCAACTCCGGCAACGTGATCGCGGCGATCGACGCCGCGCACGAGCGCGAGCTCGCGATCGTCGCGCTGACCGGCAAGGGAGGCGGCCGCATCGGGAACATGCTCACGGGTGGCGATGTCCACATCTGCGTTCCGCACGATCGCACGGCGCGCATCCAGGAAGTGCATCTGCTCGCGCTGCACTGCCTGTGCGACGCCATCGACAACGCCCTGCTCGGAGACGATGCATGAATTTTCGCTCGATCGCACTCATCACCACCGCGTTGGCAATCGCCGCGGCTCCGCCGGTGCTCACCGGCTGCGCGGCGGTCGCCGTGGCCGGTATCGCGGGCACTGCGCTGGTCGTTGCGGATCGGCGCTCGGCGGGCGCGCAGCTCGACGACGAATCGATCGAGCTCAAGATCGCGAGCGAGTCGCGCGGCCGCTTCGGCGATGGTGCGCGCCTGAGCGCCACGAGCTACAACGGGATCGTGCTGCTCACCGGCGAGGTACGCGACACGAAAGTGCAGCAGGATGCGACCGAGCTCGCACGAAGCATTCCGCGCGTGCGCGCCGTCCACAACGAAACGGTCGTCGCGCCGTCTTCGACGTTCTCCGACCGCTCGAGCGATACGCTGATCACGTCGAAGGTGAAGGCGCGTCTGGTCGAGGCGAACCAGGTGCCCGCCAATCTCATCAAGGTCGTGACCGAGCGCAATGTCGTCTATCTGATGGGGATCGTGTCGCGGCAGGAAGCCGACGCTGCGACCAACCTCGCGGCCACGACGTCGGGTGTCGCGCGCGTCGTGCGCGTGTTCGAGTACACGAACTGAGCGTGCCGCTCCTTCGCGCGCTCGGCGCGGGCGAGCTCCTGCGATGACGGACACCGCCGCGCTGCCCCCGCCGCGCTATCCGGCGAAGATCGCGGAGCGTACGAGCGCGCTCGCGCGCATCGCGCTGCTCGCTCGACCGCTCGTCTTCACCAACGGCGTGTTCGATGTGCTGCATCGGGGCCACGTCACGTATCTCGAGCAGGCGAAAGGTCTCGGCGCGTCGCTCGTTGTCGCGGTCAATTCCGACGCGTCGGTTCGCCGGCTCGGCAAGGAAGGCGACCGGCCGCTGAATCCGCTCGCCGACCGGATGGCGGTTCTCGCCGCGCTCGCCGCGGTCGATCTCGTCGTCGCGTTCGACGACGACACGCCGCTCGAATTGATCGTCGCGTGCCGTCCCGACGTACTGGTGAAAGGCGGCGACTACACCGCGCAGACAACGGCAGGCGCGGCGGAAACGATTGCCGCCGGCGGCCGCTTCGTGGCGATTCCGTTCACGTTCGATCGCTCGACGAGCGCGCTGATTCGCCGCATTCGCGGCACCGCACAGTGATCACGGCCGCGTTTGCTACAATCGTGCGATGACGGACACCCCTATCGATGCAACCGTCGTCGAATTGCGCGACGATACGTTCGAAGGCGCCATTGGTGGTCATTCTCTTGCGATCGTCGATTTCTGGGCGCCGTGGTGCGCGCCGTGCCGTGCATTCGCGCCGACGTTCGCTGCGGCCGCACTGAAGCATCCGGACATCCTGTTCGCAAAGGTGAACACCGAGGACGAGCAGGGGCTTGCCGCACAGTTCAACATCCGCTCGATCCCGACGCTGATGGTCTTTCGCGACGACATCATCGTGTTCTCGCAAGCCGGCGCGTTGCCCGCCTCCGCGCTCGAGCAGGTGATCGCCGGCGCGCGCGGCCTCGACATGGATCAAGTGCGCCGCGAGATCGCCGCGCAGCAGGCGGCCGAGCCCGCCGACAACTCGTCCGGCTGACCGGTCGCACGCAGCGAGATCGCCCCGCGCCGTGGGCACTGCGCTGCTGCTGTTGCCGGATTTCCTGCTGATCGCAGGTGGCGCGGCGCTTCGCCGCGTGCGCGGCTTCGACGCCGGGTTCTGGTCCGGCATCGAGCGGCTCGTCTACTTCGTGCTCTTTCCTGCGCTGCTGTTTCGCTCGCTTGCGACATCGCCGCTCGCGCTCGCGGACGCCGGCCGACTGGTCGGGGTGGGGATCGCATTCACGCTGGCGGGCGTGGCGCTGTCATGGCTCGCACAGCCGCTGTTCCGTCTTCCGAAAGATACCTTCGCCGCATGCTTCCAGTGCGGCTTCCGGTTCAACACGTATGTCGCACTCGCGGCGGCAAGCCGCTTCGGCGGCGAAACCGGGGTCGCGGCAATCGGGCTGCTGATCGGCGTGCTCGTGCCGATCGTCAACGTCGCCGCCGTCGGCATGCTCGCGCGTGGCCGAGATGTGCACTTCGCTCTCGCGCTCGCGCGCAATCCGCTTCTGCTCGCGTGCATCGCCGGCATCGGCTGGAAGCTCACCGGATGGCCCATGCCGGAGCTCGTCGCGCACATGCTGGCGCTGCTTTCTTCGGCTGCATTGCCGCTTGGGTTGCTCGCGGTCGGCGCAGGTCTTGCGCTCGTGCCGGGCACGCTTCCATTGCCGGCGCTCGCATGGTGGAACGGCGTGAAGCTCGTTGCGTTGCCGGCGATCGCGATCGCGCTTGCGCACGCGGCCGGATTGGCGCCGAGCGAGCGCACGATCGCCGTCGCGATGGCGGCGGTGCCGACGGCGCCGTCCGCGTACATTCTCGCCGCGCAGATGAACGGCCAGGGAAAGCCGGTCGCGCTGCTGATCTCGACGGGAACGCTGATCGCGGCGGTGACGCTGCCGCTGTGGCTCGCGGTTGCGTGACGAGCTCGCCGTCGCGTGACTAGCGACGGTAACGATTGAAGAAATCGGCGACGATGCCGCGCTGGCTGCGATCGATCGCCGCATCGAGCGAGCGATCGGCAGGATCGTACTGCTTGGCCTTGCGAAACGCGTTGATCGCTTCCTGGTGATACCCCTGCGCCTGTTGCGCCTGCCCCAGGCAGCGCCACGCGTCGGCGCTGCCGAGCTCGAGATCGGTCCACGCGCGGCAAAGCTCGGCGGCACGGCGCCATGCGCCCGCGGACAGCATCCGTGGTCCCTCGGCGCGAAGAACGGCGATGCGCGCGCGCCGTTCGGCGAACTGCGCCTCCATCTCCGGATCGACCGGCGTGCCGGGAGGCGTCGCCTTCGACGACGTCGTTGCCGGGGCGGGCGTGCCACCCGGCGATGCCAGCGTGCCGCGCAATCCGCTGATCATGCCGCCACCGACGATGTTGCCGGGCAGGAATGCGCCCGGCGATGGTACGAGCTCCGCGATCGACGAGCGGGCCCACGCAATGGATTCCGCCATCGGCTGATGCCATGCGACGCCGTACAGCCACAGCATCGCGGCGAGACCGCATACGCCGGTCACCGAATTGAGGACGCCAGGCGGACCATGCGTGACGAGCACGTCCTGCGCGAAGTCCCAATCGGTTTCCTGATTCTGCGCGATCTTCTCGTACGCGACGGCGATCAGGATCGGCGCGAGCAGCGGGAAGCCGCAGCCCAGACCCTCCCACCACACGCGAAACGCGCGTCGCAGGCCGCGGTCGAGCTGCGCGGCGACGTCGCGGCGCGCGTAGGCATCGGAGATCGAGAACTGCAGATAGCAGCCGAAGAGCCACTTGCCGGGTGTGGTCTGCAATGCCGCGATCAGCAGCGCCTCGATCGGCACCCACGTGCCGGTGATCAGCACCGGCGCGACCAGCGGATGACCGAGCCAGTACGCGAGCGTGTCGGGAATCGCGCCGGCACCTCGCAATTCGGAAAGCAGCAATGCCAGCACCAGACCCCAGATCGCGTAGTCGAATACCCGCGCGGCGAGCCGGTTCCACGGCCGCGGCTCGCTCGTGCGCCCGCTTTTCGCGCGCTCGAGCTCGGCCATGCGCAGCTGGAAGATCCAGCTCGCGTCCTCCTGCGGCTGGTTGGTTCCGAGGAAGACGCTCTTCTCGCGCCGCCAGTTGAGGATTGCGAGATCGGTTTGCGGCACGAGCACGGGACCCGCCACCGCGCGCCGCCGCCCGAGCCACGACAGCCCGTGGACGACGCCGTACACAACGGTGAGCGCGAGCAGCGTCAGCGTGAGCCACACGAGCACTTGCTTCGCGACGAGGATCGTGTCGGTCGGCGTGACGAAGACGATCGCCCCGGCGATGAACGCGCCGAAGAGCACGCACAGCGCGGCCGTCACGATCGTCGAGCGGCCGAAATTGGCGACGCGCTCAGTCAATCCGGGATGATGGAAGCCGCGCTCAGGCAGCAGGTCATCGGCGTCGAGGCCCGTCTCGAGGACTTCCTCGGCGGACGGCTCGGCTTCGGCGGGGCCGACGTCGGTGCGTTCGCCGTCCTCGGCGACCGCGTTCTGCACGACGTGCGCGATCCGCTGCTCGGTCGTGCCGTCGGACAGCGCGAGCTCGGCGTCGTAGCGCACGCGCCGATCATGGTCGCTCAGTATGCGACTGGCATGATTGATGAAGCGCAACGCCTCTTCGACGTTCCCCTGGCCGTCGCGCGTCTTCGCATAATATTTGCGGATGAGCCGACGCAGCGCGGCGCGGACCTCCTCGTCCGAGGCAGCCTGAGGAATTCCGAGCGCTTCGTACAGCGTTGCTCTCATGGCGCGTCGCGGCCAAAACCCGCTGTTTGCGCAATATTCTGCGAAAACCCCTGGTGAAGCAAATAGAACCGGTGAGCAAGAAGCGCGCCGCGCGCCGGCGCACCCGGTCGCGACTCGCCAAATCGTTGAAAACGCCGCAGGCAAAGCGCGTTCGGCGCCCGAGCGGTCGAATGAGCGGCAGCGGCCAGCAAAAAGGCAGCCATGGCGGCTGCCCTTTTGCGGCAGGGGGCGCGCCGCGGCGCGCCCCTCACGTCGTCATTCGCCCTGCTTGTCGCGGCCGGTGAGCTTTTCGCGGATGCGCGCCGACTTACCCGAACGGTCGCGAAGGAAATAGAGCTTGGCGCGGCGCACGGCGCCCTTGCGCTTCACCTCGATCGACGCGATCAGCGGCGAATACGTCTGGAACGTGCGCTCCACGCCTTCACCGCTCGAGATCTTGCGCACGACGAACGACGAATTGAGGCCGCGATTGCGCTTGGCGATCACCACACCTTCGTACGCCTGCACGCGCTTGCGTTCGCCTTCGACGACGTTCACGTTGACGATGACGGTGTCGCCCGGCGCGAACGCGGGGATCGTCTTGCCCAGGCGGGCGATTTCTTCCTGTTCCAGTTTCGCGATGATGTCCACTTCGTTTCTCCGGTTCGCGGATCAGCGGTCGGCGCACCGACATTCATCCGCTCGTTCATTACGCTTACCTGTCACGCATTGCCTGTTGCCTGAATTCGGCCAGCAGCGCCGCCTCTTCCTTCGAGAGCGCCCGCTGCGCGAGCAGATCCGGCCGCCGCTGCGACGTCCGGCCGAGCGCCATCTTCAGCCGCCAGCGCCGGATTGCCGCGTGGTCGCCCGACAGCAGCACGTCGGGCACGCGGCCACTCGAATCCTCTTCCGGCCGTGTGTAATGCGGGCAGTCGAGAAGCCCGTCGACGAAAGACTCCTGCGCGGCCGAGTCGGCGTCGTTCAACACACCCGGCCGCTGGCGCACGATCGCATCGATCAGCATCAGCGCCGGCAATTCTCCGCCCGAGACGACAAAATCGCCAATCGCGATCTCCTCGTCCACTTCGCTCGCGAGCAACCGCTCGTCGATTCCCTCGTAGCGTCCGGCGAGCAGCACGTAACCCGTCGCGTCGGCTGCCTGCGCGAGCGCGGCGACACGTGCATGCGTCAGCGGCGCTCCGGCGGGCGACAAATGAATCGTTCGCGAGCGTTCGACGCCGTCGACGCGCTGCGCTTCGCGCGCCGCCGCGAGCGCCTTGCGAAGTGGCTCCGCCAGCATCACCATCCCCGGTCCGCCGCCGTACGGGCGATCGTCGACGCTGCGGTAGTTGTCCGTCGCGAAATCGCGCGGATTCCACGCCGCGATCCGCCACAAGCCGCGCTCGAGCGCCCGGCCCGTGACGCCGTAACGCGCGGCGTCCAGCACCATCTGCGGGAACAGCGTGATCACGTCGACGCGCATCTTCACAGCGCCTCAGTAATCCGCTTCCCAGTCGACGTCGACGCGTTTCGCCGCGACATCGACACCATCCACGTACGCCGGCACGAATGGAATCAAACAGTGCGCACCGCCGTCGTCGCGTTCGACGCGCAAGATGGGATGCGCGCCGAACTCCTGCACCGCAGCGACCCGGCCCAGCCGCACGCCTGCCCGATTGATCACATCGAGGCCGACCAGCTCGGCGTGGTAGATCTCTCCATCTGCCGCCGGCGGCAACTGCTCGCGTGGAACGCCCACACGCGCGCCCCTCAACTGCATCGCGTCTTCGCGCGAGGCAACGCCGGAGAGTTCCGCGATCAATGTTCCCGAATGCTCGCGACCCTCGCGCAGCGCCATCGGTTGCCACGTGGTGCCCTGCCGGCGTTGCACCCACCACGTCGGATAACCGAGCAACGCCTGCGGCTCGACCGTGTACGACTTCACTTTCACCCAGCCGCGCACGCCATACGCCGCGGCGATCTCGCCCATGACGACCATGTCGCTGCGCGCTTGACCAGGGACGCCGAGCGTCGGTGCGGTGAGCGGCGGCGCCGCCCTCGCGCCTGGCCGCTCGCGACGCCGGCCCGCCGCGTGACGCTTGACCGTGCTCAGGCGGCTGCGACGGGAGGCGCGGGCTTCACCGTCCGCTTGACCAGCCCCGCGACCGTGTCGGACATCCGCGCGCCGCGCTGCTGCCAGTAGCTGATGCGATCGAGCGAGAGCCGCACGCCTTCCTCGGCATCGCCCGCAATCGGGTTGTAGAAGCCGACGCGCTCGATGAAGCGGCCGTCGCGGCGATTGCGCGAGTCGGCGACGACGACGTTGAAGAAGGGGCGCTTCTTGGCGCCGCCCCGTGCCAATCTGATCACGACCATAGCGGGTGTCCCACCAATAGCTAAACGTTCGATTGTACAGAGAAATGATGTCGTTCTGCAAGCTGCGTACGGATGGGCTTCGGGCGGCCTTCCCCGCGTTTTGCGGCGCGCGGCGGTCCGATGTGCAGGCGCGTCGAAACGGACGGCTCGGCTCTCTTGAGTCCACTGGCCGGCGCGTGCCTCGCCGCCGTTCAATGCGCCTGCACGTCGTTGCACACATTACGCCGGTTTAGCGTCAAATCCGCTCGTTTGGCGCGACTTGGCGACAATTCGTTGACGCCGATTCCGCTGGCCGGCGTGCAACGACGCGCAGGGCCATTGACCGGCGTCCGACGCGCCGCATCATTTGCCGTGGCGTAGACGCCGGTCCAACGAACCTGCGCATCGGACCACCGCGCGCCGCACGACGCGCGTTACGAGGAGCAAACGCTCAACGCATCCCGGGCAATAGCCCCTTGAAACCGCGCGCGAACTTCTGAAGCCCACCTTTCGCCACCATCTTCATCATTTTCTGCGTTTGCTCGAACTGATTGAGCAGCTGATTCACTTCCTGCACCGACACGCCGGCGCCGGTCGCAATGCGCCGCTTGCGCGACGCTTTCAAGAGCTCCGGCTTCGTGCGCTCGAGCGGCGTCATCGAATTGATGATGCCTTCGATTCGGGCGATCTTGCGCTCGTCGACGCTCGCGCCCTGCGCGGCGCGCGCGAGCTCGGCCGGCAACTTGTCGAGCATGCCGGCGAGCCCGCCCATCTTGCGCATCTGATTGACCTGCTCCTTGAAGTCCTCGAGGTCGAATCCCTTGCCCGACTTGACCTTCTTGGCGAGCTTTTCCGCCTGCTTGACGTCGACGGTCCGATGCGCCTCCTCGATCAACGACAGCACGTCGCCCATGCCGAGAATGCGCGACGCCATCCGCTCGGGATGGAACGTTTCGAGGCCGTCGATCTTCTCCGCCACGCCGACGAATTTGATCGGCGCACCGGTCACGTGACGCACCGACAGCGCCGCGCCGCCGCGCGCATCGCCGTCGAGCTTGGTGACGACCACACCGGTCAACGGCAATGCATCGCGGAACGCGCGCGCCGTGTTGACCGCATCCTGGCCCTGCATCGCGTCGACGACGAACAGCGTCTCGACCGGTTTCACCGCGGCATGGATTTCCGCGATCTCCCGCATCATCAGCTCGTCGATCGAAAGGCGCCCGGCCGTATCGACGATCAGCACGTCGTGGTAATGGCGTTTCGCCCAGTCGAGCGCCGCTTGTGCGATCGCGACCGGCGCCTGCTGCGGCGTCGACGGAAAGAAGTCGACGCCGACCTGCGTGGCAAGGGTCGCAAGCTGTTCGATTGCGGCGGGCCGGTACACGTCGGCCGATGCGACGAGCACCTTCTTCTTCTGCGCTGCGAGCAATCGCGCGAGCTTGGCGACCGTGGTCGTCTTGCCCGAGCCCTGCAATCCCGCCATCAGGAATACCGCGGGCGGCTGCGTCGCAAAGTCGAGCGGCACCGCCGCGTCGCCCATCAGGTGCGCGAGCTCGCGGTGGACGACGCCGACGAGCGCCTGTCCGGGCGTGAGCGAGCCGACGACCTCTTCGCCGACGGCCTTCTCCTTGACCGCGGCGACGAACTCTTTCACCACAGGCAGCGCGACGTCTGCTTCGAGCAACGCGAGTCGCACCTCGCGCAGTGCATCGGCGATGTTGGCGTCGGTGAGCCGCGCTTCGCCGCGAAGCGTCTTGACGACTCGCGACAGCCGATCGGTCAGGGTATCGAGCATCGAGCGATCCGGTGAGCGCGCGCGGCGGGTCCGCCGGGCACGTGATGTAAACTGGATGGCGCGCGGCCGCCACGCTCTCGTTGCGCCGCGCGCGCAGTGAATCGATGATTTTACTCCACCTGATCGTCGCCGCTTTTTACGCGCTCGCCGCGTGGTCGCTCTGGCCCGCGCACGCGGCGTCGACCGCTCATGCCTCGGGCCCTGCGGCGACTGTTCCCGCGTCCCCCGTGCGCCCTCCGCCGGCTTGGGGCGCATGGCTCGTTCCGATCGCGTTGCTGCTGCATGCCTGGGTTGCGGCGCGCGACGTCGCAACACCCGAAGGGCTCGACTTGAGTCTCGACAACGCGCTGTCGGTCGTCGCGGGTCTCGTGGCGGCCGTTGCGTGGGCGTCGGGCCTGCTGCGCGCGTTGCCCACGATCGGAACGGTCGTGCTGCCCGTCGCCTGCGTCGGTGTGCTGCTGCCGATCCTCGCGAGCAATCCGCATCGGTTCCCGTACGCCGACGCGCCATGGGCCGCGCTGCACGTCGGCGTCGCGCTGGTCGCCTACGCCTTGTTCCTCGTCGCGGCTGTGCAGGCGCTCGTGCTGATGGGACTCGAGAAGCGGCTGCACCGGCGGCTGCCCGACCCGTCCGCCGACCGGATGCCGCCGCTGCTCACGCTCGAGCGCTTTCTGTTTCGCCTGGTCGGCACAGGCTTCGTGCTGCTCACGCTCACGATCGCAAGCGGCGGCCTGTTTTCCGAGCAGGTCTTCGGGCGGCCGTTCACGTTCAACCACAAGAGCGTGTTCTCGGTCCTGTCGTGGCTCGTGTTCGGCGCGCTGCTGTGGGGTCGCTGGCGCTACGGCTGGCGCGGACGTGTCGCGCTGCGCTGGATCCTCACGGGCACGATGCTGCTGTTCCTGGCCTATCTTGGCAGCAAGTTCGTGCTGGAAGTGCTGCTGCGCAGATAACGAACGGCCGCGGGAGGGAACGGTCGCATCGGGTGCTGCTGTTGCCCGCGGCCTGGCCGCTGACGGCTCAATGGACGACATCCCGCTCGCCACGCTCTTGATCGTGCTCACCGTGCTGATCCTGACGGCGGGTTTCTTCTCGATCGCCGAGACCGCGATGATGGCGACCAACCGCTTCCGCCTGAAGCACCGCGCGCAACGGGGCGCGCGCGGCGCGAAGCTCGCGATGGCGCTGCTTGCGCAAACCGATCGCCTGCTCGGCGTCATCCTGCTCGGCAACACGCTTGTCGCCGCCGGCGCGGCAACGCTCACCGCGGTCATCACCAAGCGCCTGTTCGGCGAAGGCGAGCTCGCGCTCGGCCTCGGCACGATCGCGATCTCGTTCGCGCTCCTCGTGTTCGCGGAGATCACGCCGAAGGTCGTCGGCGCCGCGCACGCCGATCGACTTGCGCCGGTGGTGGCCTATGTACTGAACCCGATGCTGAAGGTCGCGAGCCCGGTCGTGTGGTTCGTCAACCTGTTCGTGCAGGGCCTTCTGCGGCTCTTGCGAATCCAGCCGGCCAGCGAGGCGGGCGCGACGCTCACGCAGGAGGAGCTCCGCTCGCTCGTGCTCGAAGGCCAGTATTTCCGCGGCAAGCACCGCTCGATGCTCGCGAACCTGATCGATCTGTCTGCCGTCAGCGTCGACGACGTGATGACGCCGCGTAACCAGATCCACTTTCTCGATCTCGCAGCCAAGCCTTCGGTGCTGTCGCATCAGCTCGTGACGACGTACCACACGCGGCTGCCCGTGTGCGAGGACGGGCTCGACAACATCGTCGGCATCGTGCACGTGAAGCAGGTCCTGCAGCTGCAGCAGTCAGGCGAAATCGACGCCGAGCACCTGCGCGAGATACTGCGTCCGCCGTACTTCGTGCCCGCCGGCACGCCGCTGCTGACTCAGCTGCAGCAGTTCCAGGCCGACCATCAGCGGATGGGGCTCGTCGTCGACGAATACGGCGAGCTGCTCGGCTTGGTGACGATCGAGGACATCATCGAGGAGATCATCGGCGACTTCACGACGCAGGCGCCCGACACCGCCGCCGCGTACCGCAAGTCGCCCGACGGCAGTGTGGTCGTCGACGGCATGGCGCAGCTTCGATGGCTCAACCGCAAGCTCGGCACGCAATTTCCGCTCGACGGCCCGAAAACGCTCAACGGCCTCATCGTCGAGCAACTGGGCGAGATTCCCGAAGCCGGCACGCGCGTGCGCGCCGCCGGGCAGCCGCTCGAAATCCTGCAGACGCAGGACCGCGCGATCAAGGTCGTCCGGCTGCTGCCGCCCGTGGGTCGGTCTCCGCCGTCGCCTTTACAAAGCCCGGGGGGACAGGCATGATCGGCCGGCACGATTTTATGCGATTGGAATAACTCGAAAAATCGCTGTTCGGCACATCGTTTGCTTGTTTGGCCGGGTTGCGCCCTTTTTCCGCATGATTGACCGCTAGACCGCCCCTCATGGCCACGCATGTCGCCACCGCGCCGAACATCAGCGGCCTCGCCCGGGCGCTGGTGCAGCACGGCTTGATGGCCGAGCACGAGGCGGAAGGTCTGCAGTCGCAGGCCCATGGCGCGGGCATGAGCTTCGTCGAGCAGATGCTCGTCGGCAAGCGGATGACGGCGATGCAGCTCGCGGTGTTCGCTTCGCGCGCGTTCGGCGTGCCGCTGCTCGATCTCGCGGCGTTCGATTCCGACCAGATCCAGAAGGAATTCGTCGACCTCAAGATTGCCGCGGTGCGGCGGGTTCTGCCGCTGCACAAACGTGGCAACCGGCTCTACGTCGCGACGTCCGACCCGGCGAACCTGCAGGCGCTCGAGGAAGTCCGCTTCCAGACCAACCTCATCGTCGAGCCCGTTGTCGTCGAGGACGACAAGCTCGGGCAGGCGATCGCCAAGCTCGTCGAGGCGACCGGCGCGACGCTGAAGGACATGGCGTCGATGGACGATCTCGAGGTCGGGCTCGTCGAAGGCACCCCGATTGCGTTCGACGAGGAGTCCTCGGAGATCGAGGACGCGCCGGTCGTCAAGTACATCCAGAAGATCCTGCTCGACGCGATCGGCGCCGGCGTTTCCGACATCCATTTCGAACCGTACGAAAAGTACTACCGGATCCGCTATCGGCTCGACGGCATCCTGATGGAGGTCGCACAGCCGCCGCTCGCGATCAAGGACAAGGTCGCCTCCCGCATCAAGGTGATCTCGAAGCTCGACATCGCCGAAAAGCGGGTACCGCAGGACGGCCGAATGAAGCTCGTGCTGTCGAAGAGCAAGGCGATCGATTTCCGCGTATCGACGCTGCCGACGCTCTTCGGCGAAAAAATCGTCATGCGGATCCTCGACTCGGCCGGCGTGAAGCTCGGCATCGAGGCGCTGGGCTACGACCCGGACCAGCAGCAGTCGCTGCTGCACGCGATCGGCCGCCCGTACGGCATGATCCTCGTCACGGGCCCCACCGGCAGCGGCAAGACCGTGTCGCTGTACACGTGCCTCAACATCCTGAACCAGCCGGGGATCAACATCTCGACCGCGGAAGATCCGGCGGAAATCCAGCTCGCCGGGGTCAACCAGGTCAACGTCAATGAAAAGGCGGGCCTCACGTTCGCGGCGGCCTTGCGCTCGTTCCTGCGCCAGGATCCGGACATCATCATGGTCGGCGAAATCCGCGACCTCGAAACCGCGGACATCGCGATCAAAGCGGCGCAGACCGGCCACCTCGTGCTCTCGACGCTGCACACGAACGACGCGCCGACCACACTCACGCGGCTGCTCAACATGGGCGTCGCGCCGTTCAACGTCGCCTCGTCGGTGATCCTGATCACCGCGCAGCGGCTCGGCCGGCGATTGTGCTCTCAGTGCAAGGCACCCGAGGACATTCCCCCCGAAGCGCTCGTGCGCGCCGGCTTCCGCGAGGAAGATCTGGACGGCACCTGGCAGCCTTTCGGACCCAAGGGCTGCGACCATTGCAAGGGCACCGGCTACAAAGGGCGCGTCGGCATCTATCAGGTCATGCCGATCACCGACGACATGCGCCAGCTGATCATGCGCAACGGCAACGCGCTCGACATCGCCGAGCAGGGACGCAAGGAAGGCGTGCTCGACCTTCGCCAGGCGGGTCTGCGCAAAGTGAGGGCGGGCATCACCTCGCTCGAGGAAATCGAAGCCGTCACCAACGAGTGACGCATCACGGAGTCATCATGGCCACCGCTACCGCTCATCGCCGCGACATCGTCAAGGAATACACCTACCTGTGGGAAGGCGTTGATCGCAGCAACCGCCAGGTGCGCGGCGAATCGAAGGCCGCCTCCGAGACGGTCGTCACCACGAATCTGCGCCGGCAGGGGATCCGCGTCCAGAAGATCAAGCGGCAGACGTTCCGCGGTGGCCGCAAGATCAGCGACAAGGACGTCACGTTCTTCACGCGCCAACTCGCGACGATGCTGCGCGCCGGCGTGCCGCTGCTGCAGGCGTTCGAGATCGTCGCGCGCGGGCACGGCAATGCGCGCTTCTCGCGGTTGATGATGGACGTCAAGGGGCGAATCGAGACCGGATCGAGCATGTCGCAGGCGTTTCGCGAGCACCCTGCGCAATTCGACGCTCTGTTCTGCAATCTCGTCGCCGCCGGCGAGACCGCCGGCATGCTGGATGCGATTCTCGACCGGCTTGCGACCTACAAGGAAAAGATCCTCGCCCTCAAGAGCAAGATCAAGTCCGCGCTGTTCTATCCCGCGTCGGTCGTCACCGTCGCCGTCCTCGTCGTCTGGGTCATCATGGTCTGGGTGATCCCGGCGTTCAAGCAAGTGTTCACGAGCTTCGGTGCGGACCTGCCGGCGCCGACGCTCATGGTGATGGCCATGTCCGATTTCGTCGTGACCTGGTGGTGGCTGATGCTCGCAGTCATCGTGGGCACGCTGTTCACGTTCTTTTCGCTGTACCGTCGCTCCGCGGCGATGCGCTACGCAATCGACCGCATGTCGCTGAAAGTGCCGGTCATCGGCAACATTCTCGAAAAGGCGACGATCGCGCGCTGGACGCGCACGCTCGCGACGATGTTCGCAGCCGGTGTGCCGTTGGTCGAGTCGCTCGACGCGGTCGCCGGCGCATCGGGCAATGCGGTCTACGCGCAAGCGACCAAGCGCATCCAGACCGAAGTCAGCACCGGCACAAGCCTCACCAACGCGATGGGCAACACCCGCCTCTTTCCGACAATGGTGCTGCAGATGACGCAGATCGGCGAAGAGTCCGGCTCGCTCGACGGCATGCTGTCGAAGATCGCCGACTTCTTCGAAGCCGAGGTCGACGATGCCGTCGCGGCGCTGTCGAGCCTGCTCGAGCCGCTGATCATCGTCTTCCTCGGTGTGGTGATCGGCGGTCTCGTCATTGCGATGTACCTGCCGATCTTCAAGCTCGGCTCGGTGGTCTGATCCGCCCACCGCAAACGACGATCCGACTGCGCCGCGTGCGCGCCGTCGGATCGCGGCCGCGCGCGCCGATCCGCTGATGTCCGCCCTGTCCGACCCGGTGTTCGCGACGTCCGCGGCGCTCGTCGTCGGTCTTTTCATCGGCAGCTTCCTGAACGTCGTCATCCACCGCCTGCCGAAGATGATGGAGCGGGAATGGCAGGCGCAGGCGGCCGAGTTGCGCGGCGAGACGCCGCCGGAAGCGCCTCGCTACAACCTCGCGGTGCCGCGCTCGGCGTGTCCCGCATGCGGTCACTCCATCGCCGCATGGGAGAACATCCCGGTCGTCTCGTGGCTCGCGCTTCGCGGCAAGTGCTCGGCGTGCAAGGCGCCGATCGCGCTGCGTTACCCGATCGTGGAAATCATCGCCGCGCTGCTCGCAGCGTATGCGATCTGGCGATTCGGCCTGACGATCAAGGGCGTAGTGGCGTGCGGGCTGCTGTGGGCGCTCGTCGCCCTTACCGGAATCGACGTCGACACGCAATTGCTGCCTGACCAGATCACGATGCCGCTGATGTGGGCGGGTCTCCTCGTCAATCTGTGGGATGTGTTCGTTCCGCTGAGGACAGCGGTGATCGGTGCCGCGGCGGGCTACCTGTCGCTTTGGGCGGTGTACTGGCTGTTCAAGCTGATCCGGGGCAAGGAAGGCATGGGTTACGGCGACTTCAAGTTGCTCGCGGCGCTCGGCGCGTGGCTCGGCTGGCAGATGCTCGTGCCGATCGTGCTGCTGTCATCTGTGGTGGGCGCGCTGATCGGCGTCACGCTGATGGTCGTCAAGGGTCGCGACCACAACGTGCCGCTCGCGTTCGGCCCGTACCTCGCAATCGCCGGCGCGATCGCGTTGTTCTGGGGTCCGGCGCTCGTCGCCGCGTACTTTCCGTGACGCTCGTCGTCGGGCTCACCGGCGGAATTGGCAGCGGCAAGACGGCGGTCGCCGATGCATTCGCAGCGCTCGGCGCCCCGGTCTGCGATACCGATCGCCTCGCGCACGCGCTCACCGCGCCCGGACAGCCGGGGCTCGGTGCGATCGTCGCGGCGTTCGGATCCGACCTGATGCGCAGTGACGGCACGCTCGATCGCACGCGATTGCGCGAGCGCGTGTTCGGCGACGCCGCCGCACGCGCAACGCTCGAAGCGATACTCCATCCGATGATCCGCGCCGCCGCGCTGTCCGAAGTGGGCGCGTGGCAGGCGCCTTACGGCCTGCTGGTGGTTCCGCTGCTGCTCGAGCGCGGCGGTCTTGCCGGCGTCGTGCAGCGCGTGCTCGTCGTCGATTGCCCCGAGGACATCCAGCTGCGCCGCGTGACGCAACGCAGCGGCCTGACCGAATCGGCGGTGCGCGCGATCATGGCCACGCAATTGGGCCGCGCCGAGCGGCTCGCCCGCGCCGACGACGTGATCGACAACGGCGGCCCGCTGTGCGCGCTCGCGCCGCAGATCGCGGTGCTCGATCGCCGCTATCGCATGCTCGCCGGAGCGCCGGCGGTCGCCCGGGCTTAATGCCAATCATCAGATCGGGCAGAATGTCGAGTGAGCCGCGCTTGCTTTCGCCGGCCGGCCGTCCGACGATCACGTGATCCGATACGAGCATCCGCTGAACGAGCGCATCCGCACGCTGATGCGGCTCGAGGATCTCTATGCGCGCGCGCGCTTTTTCGCCGAGCAGACCGCGGCGGCCGACCACCATGCTGCGCTCACCGCGCTGTTCGAGATCACCGACGTCGCCGCGCGCGCCGATCTGAAGACCGACATCCTGCAGGAGCTCGAGCGGCAGAAGCAGCTGCTCGCACCGCTGCACGGCAATCCCGAAATCGACTCCGCTGCGCTCGACGCGCTGATCGCGGAAATCGATCGCGTGAACGCCGAGCTGCTCGGGCAGACCGGCAAGCTCGGAGCGCACCTGCGCGACAACGAATGGCTGATGACGATCAAGCAGCGGATGGCGCTACCGGGCGGTGTTTGCGAATTCGACCTGCCGGCGTATCACTACTGGCTGCACGCCGATGCGCACGCGCGGCAGAACGACCTCAAAGGCTGGCTCGCGCCTCTGTTGCCCATCCACGACGGTCTCGCGATCATCCTGCGGCTGCTGCGCGAGAACGGCCGCTCCGGTCGACAGATCGCCTACCACGGCGTGTTCCAGCTGATGCTGACGACGTCGAAAGTCGCGCAGCTGCTGCGGCTCGGCGTCGAACGTGACCTGCCTTGCGTGCCGGAGATCAGCGCCAACAAGTACGCGCTCAACATCCGCTTCATCGGCGTGTCCGGCATGGATCGCGGCACGGTGACCGAGCGGGACATCGAGTTCGAGCTGACGTTCTGTAATCTGTGACGTCGCATCGCGGCGGTGGCAACCTGGCAGGAGTGCTGCTGTCGAACGCATCGTCCGATCCTGCCATGCCTGACAAAACGTCCCGTCCGGCTCCGCACACCGTCGCGTGCCCCCAATGCGGCACGCCGGTGGAATGGAGCGCACGATCGCCGTTCCGGCCGTTCTGCTCGGAGCGCTGCAAGCTGATCGATCTCGGCGCCTGGGCGGCCGAGCGCTATCGCGTGCCCGACGAGGAACCGCCGCTCGACGACGATCGCTGAAGGTCCCACGCGCCGCGGCGCAATGCGACGCCGTGCGCGCCGAGGTCGACCGCGATCGCGAGATCCTCGCGCGTGAGTCCGCCGAGCGCGAACACGGGCAGCGATGCGCCGGCGGCGGTCGAGGCGAAACCCTGCCAACCCAGCACGGCCGCACCCGGATGTGTCGGCGTCGGCGCGATCGGCCCGAGCACGACAAAATCGAGCTGCAACGCGCTCGCTTTGATAATATCCTCGCGCGTGTGGCACGACGCCGCGCAGAGCATGTCGGTCGGACGTGCGCTCGCTTGCGCAAGCGCGGCGGATGTCCAGTGCACGCCGGCGCAACCCCACGCGCGAGCGCGCTGCGCATCGCCGTTCAACATGATGCGCGCATCGCAGCGCTCGGCGAGCGCAAGCAGCCGATCGGCAAGCGCATGCTGGCGCTCGAGCGGCCACTCCTTCTCGCGCAGCTGAACGAGCCGCAATCCTCGCTCGAACGCGCGCTGCGCGCGGTCGACGAACACGCCTTCGCCCACATCGGCGGCCATCGTGATGGCGTAGACGTCGGGCAATCGAAGCGCTCGCAACACGAGCGTGTTCGCCGGCAGCAGCGGGGCGACGGTGAACGCGCCCGGCGTCTGCCACGCGAACGCCTGGCCGTCGTGGCCGACGGGCACGCCGTCCCACTCGAACACGCGAAAGAAATGGAGCTCGACGTGCGCGTGCGGATAAACGAACCGCTGCGTGAGCCACGGCGCGGCGCGACGAACGGTGAGCCCGAGCTCCTCACGCAATTCGCGATCGAGCGCATGGCGGGGCGACTCGCCGGGCTCGAGCTTGCCGCCGGGGAACTCCCAATAGCCGGCGTAGACCTTGCCAAGCGGACGTTGCGCGAGCAGCACCTGCCCATCCGGTCGCAGGATCACTGCGGCCGCGACGTGGACGATTTCATCGGTCACGTCCGTTTGCCGCTCTTGCGCAGCGCGGAGGCGCCCGCGTAGCTGCGCGCGAACTGCCACGCAACGCGGCCGCTGCGCGAGCCGCGCTGCAACGCGAACTGCAGCGCCTCGCGCTCGCGCGCCTCGCGCTCGCGTGCGGAGCTCGCCGCCTTGACGCCGAACGCCGCGAGCCAGCCGGCGACCGCCGCGAGATAGTCGTCCTGGCTGAACGGGTAGAACGAGATCCACATTCCGAATCGCTCGGACAGCGAGATCTTCTCCTCGACCGACTCGCCCGGATGCACCTCGCCGCCGACGTGCTTCGTCTCGAGGTTCTCGCTGAAGTATTCGGGCAGCAGGTGCCGGCGGTTCGACGTCGCGTAGATCAGCATGTTGTTGCCGGCCGCCGCGACCGTTCCGTCGAGCGTGACTTTGAGCGCCTTGTAGCCCGGCTCGCCGGCATCGAACGTGAGATCGTCGCAGAACACGACGAAGCGCTCGCGGCGAGCGGCCGTGATGTCCGCGATGTCAGGCAGATCGACGAGATCGGTCTTGTCGACCTCTATCACGCGCAGCCCTTTGGCAGCGTACTTGCTGAGCATCGCCTTGACGAGCGAGGACTTGCCCGTGCCGCGCGAGCCCGTCAGCAGCACGTTGTTCGCGGGAAGTCCGGCAACGAACTGGCGCGTGTTCTGATCGATTGCGCGCTTCTGATCGTCGATCGCGACGAGATCGTCGAGCCGGATCACGTGCGGATGCGCGATCGGCTGCAGATAGCCGCGGCCGGCGCGCTTGCGCCAGCGGAACGCGCTCGCACGCCAATCGGGCGGCGGCGGCGCCGGCGGCAGCATCGCTTCGAGCCGATCGAGCACGCTTTCGGCGCGGGCAAGCAGGCGATTGAAATCCGCGAACGTCAGCATCGTCGGCAAGACGGCTCGTTGTCAGCTGCGATAGTCGGCGTTGATCGACACGTAATCGTGCGAGAAGTCGCACGTCCACACGGTCGCGCTCGAATCGCCGCGGCCGAGCGCGACGCGCACGGTGATCTCCGGCTGCTTCATCACGCGCTGGCCGTCCTCCTCGCGATAGGCCTGCGCACGCCCGCCGTCGGCGACGACCTGCACATCGTCGAGCCAGAACGAGACGCGGGAGGGGTCGAGATCCGCGGCGGCGGCGTTGCCGATCGCGCAGACGATTCGACCGAGGTTGGGATCAGACGCGAAGAACGCCGTTTTCACGAGCGGCGAATGCGCGATGCCGAGCGCGATACGGCGGCATTCGTCGTTGTCGCGACCGTGCTCGACGGCGATCGTGATGAACTTCGTCGCGCCCTCGCCGTCGCGCACGATCGCCTGCGCGAGCGTCGTTGCGACCTCGGTCATTGCGGCACGGATCGGTGCGAGCCGCGGATCATCGATGCGCTCGATCGTCGCGAGCGGCGCCCGGCCGGTGGCGGCGATGACGAAGCTGTCGTTGGTCGATGTGTCGCCGTCGACAGTCGCGCAGTTGAACGACACGTCGGCGATCTCGCGCGCGAGCGTTGCGAGCACGCCGCCTGAAAGCGCCGCGTCGGTCGCGACGAACGACAGCATGGTCGCCATGTTCGGGTGGATCATCCCCGAGCCCTTCGCGATGCCAGTGACGGTCACCGGCGCGCCGCCGACGACGACGCGTCGCGACGCGCCTTTCGGCACCGTGTCGGTCGTCATGATCGCGCGCACGGCGTCGAGCCATCGATCCGGTGCGAGCGCCGCCTTGGCGGCGGGCAGCGCGGCGACCACCTTCGCCACCGGCAGCGGCTCCATGATGACACCCGTCGAAAACGGCAGCACTTCGCGCGGCTTGCATCCGAGCGCGACGGCCACTGCCGCGCACGTCGCGTCCGCGTCGGCAATGCCGCTTGCGCCCGTGCCGGCGTTGGCGTTGCCGGCGTTGACGATCAGCGCGCGAACCCGGCTGCCGCCGTCACCGAGATGACGGCGGCACACGATGACCGGCGCGGCGCAGAACCGATTCTGGGTGAAGACGCCCGCCGCGACGGTGCCGGGATCGAAAGCGACGAGCAGCACGTCGTCGCGCGCCCAGCTCTTGATTTTCGCTGCCGCCGTGCCAAGGGTGACGCCGGGAACCGGCAGCAAGTCAGCGGCAGCCGGCGGCGTGTAACGAACAGGCATGGCGTCAGCGCGCGGTGTTTCGTTCAGTCCGGACGACGGGCTCGACGCGTTGACCGGCGCGGCAGCGTCCGGTCCAACGCGGCGGGCACGTCGTCGTAACGTCGGCCGCAGAGCGAGGGCCCGCCGCGAAGCGGCCGCCTCACGCGAGGCGGCCGTGACAATGTTTGTACTTTTTGCCCGATCCGCATGGACACGGATCGTTGCGCCCGACCTTCTCGCCGGCGCGCACGAAGGGCGGCGGTGCGGCGATGGCTGTCGCGGTGTCGTTGCCGCCGCCCGTTGCCGCCGCGGCGAGCGCTTCCTCGTAATCGGCGTGCTGATAGCGAACGTTGGATACGGCGGGCGTCGTTTCGTCGACCGCCTGAACGTCTTCCTGCGTCTTGACCTGCACGGTCAGCACGATCTTCACGACCTCGGCCTTGATCCGGTCGAGCATGTCGGAAAAGAGCTCGAACGCCTCGCGCTTGTATTCCTGCTTCGGGTTCTTCTGCGCGTAGCCGCGAAGATGGATGCCCTGTCGCAGGTGATCGAGGTTCGCGAGGTGCTCGCGCCAGTGCTGGTCGACCGTCTGCAGCATCAGGCTGCGCTCAAACTGGCGCATCAGTTCCGGACCGACGAGCGCCTCCTTCGTCGCGTACTGCGCAAGCGCCGCCTCGATGAGACGCTCGCGCAATGTTTCGTCGGTGAGCTCGGAATCGGCCTTCATCCACTCGCCGACCGACGCCTTCATCTGGAACTCGGCGAGCAGCGCGCTCTCGAGGCCCGCAATGTCCCATTGCTCCTCGACCGACTCCGGCGGCACGAAGCGACGCACGGTGCCGTCCATCTCGCCGCGCACCATGTTGCGGATCGTGTCCGCGATATCGTTGCTTTCGAGCAGCTCGTTGCGCTGCTGGTAGATGACGCGGCGCTGATCGTTCGCGACGTCGTCGTACTCGAGCAGCTGCTTGCGAATATCGAAGTTGCGCGATTCGACGCGCGTTTGCGCCTTTGCGATCGAACGGTTGACGATCGGATGCTCGATCGGCTCGCCCTCGGGCATCTTGAGCTTCTGCATGATGACGCCGAGCCGCTCGCCGCCGAAAATGCGTAGCAGCGGGTCCTCGAGCGACAGGTAGAAGCGCGAAGAGCCTGGGTCACCCTGACGGCCGGCGCGCCCGCGCAGCTGATTGTCGATGCGCCGCGACTCGTGGCGCTCGGTGCCGACGATGTGCAGACCGCCGGCGGCGACAACCGCCTCGTGCCGCTTCTGCCAGTCGGCGCGCAGCGTCGTGATCTCGCGTTCCTTGTCCTCGGGCGAAAGATCGGGTTCGTCGCGGATCTTCAAGATCTGCGGTTCGATCGCGCCGCCGAGCACGATGTCGGTGCCGCGCCCGGCCATGTTGGTCGCGATCGTGACGATGCCCGAGCGTCCGGCCTGCGCGACGATTTCCGCCTCGCGCGCGTGCTGCTTCGCATTGAGCACCTGGTGCGGCAGCTTTTCCTTGTCCAGGTATTTCGACAACAGCTCCGAATTCTCGATCGACGTCGTGCCGACGAGCACCGGCTGCCCGCGCTGATGACAGTCCTTGATGTCGGCGATGATCGCGTCGACCTTCTCCTGGAACGTGCGGAAGACGAGGTCGTTCTCATCGTTGCGCACCATCGGCATGTGCGTCGGGATCACCATCGTCTCGAGGTGATAGATCTGCTGGAACTCGAACGCCTCGGTGTCCGCGGTGCCCGTCATGCCGGCGAGCTTGCCGTACATGCGGAAATAGTTCTGGAACGTGATCGACGCGAGCGTCTGGTTCTCGCGCTGGATCGGCACGCCTTCCTTCGCCTCGACCGCCTGATGCAGCCCGTCGGACCAGCGGCGGCCCGCCATCAGCCGCCCGGTGAACTCGTCGACGATGACGACCTCGCCGTTCTGCACGACGTAATGCTGGTCGCGGTGGAACAGCGCGTGCGCACGCAGCGCCGCGTAGAGGTGGTGCATCAGCGCGATGTTGTGCGCGTCGTACAACGACGAGCCGACCTGGGTCAGCCCGGCGCCACCGAGGATTTGCTCGGCGTGCTCGTGGCCTTCCTCGGACAGCAGCACCTGATGCGCCTTCTCGTCGACCCAGTAGTCGCCCGGCCCCTTCTCGTCGTCCTGGCGGGTCAGGCGCGGCACCAGCTCGTTCAACCGATAGTACAGATCGATGTTGTCGTCGGCTTGCCCGGAGATGATCAGCGGCGTGCGCGCCTCGTCGATCAGGATCGAGTCGACCTCGTCGACGATCGCGTAGGTGAGCCCGCGCTGCACGCGCTCGCTCGCCTGGAACACCATGTTGTCGCGCAGGTAATCGAAGCCGAACTCGTTGTTCGTGCCGTACGTGATGTCGGCGCCGTAAGCCGCCTGCTTGTCGGCATGCGCCATCTGCGAGAGATTGACGCCGACGGTGAGGCCGAGAAAGCGGTAGATGCGCCCCATCCAGTCGGCGTCGCGCTGCGCGAGGTAGTCGTTGACGGTGACGATGTGCACGCCCTTGCCGTTCAACGCGTTCAGATAGCCCGGCAACGTCGACACGAGCGTCTTGCCCTCGCCGGTGCGCATTTCGGCGATCTTGCCGTTGTGCAGCGCCATGCCGCCCAACAGCTGGACATCGAAATGGCGCATGCCGAGCGTGCGCTTGCCCGCCTCGCGCACGACGGCGAATGCCTCGGGCAGCACGGCATCGAGCGTTTCGCCGTTGCCCACCCGCGTACGCAGCTCGTCGGTCTTCGCGCGCAATTCGGCGTCGGAAAGAGCGGAGATCTGCGGCTCGAGCGCGTTGATCTCGCGCACGACCTGCGCGTACTGCTTCAACAGCCGCTCGTTGCGGCTGCCGAAAATGCGGGTGAGGATGTTCGAGATCATAGGTCCGGAAGTGTCGGCGGGAGCGTAAAAAAACAAGGGGTGAGGACCCCTCACCCCTCGTATGGAAATTGGGGTCAGAGCCGTAATCTTCGGTGGCGAAGATTACGGCTCTGACCCCAATTTCCCTCAGCCCGAGGGCTGCAGGAACCGCGCGGGATTCTGAGGCACGCCGTTCAGCCGCACCTCGAAATGCAGGTGCGGGCCCGTCGAGCGGCCCGTCGACCCGACGGCCGCCACGCGTTGCCCGCGAACGACGAGGTCGCCCTCACGCACGAACAACTGCGACGTATGGGCGTAGCGGGAGACGAGGCCGTTACCGTGGTCGATCTCGACCATCTTACCATACTGGGAGTGCGGCCCCGCCGAGACGACCTTGCCGCTCGCCGCGGCGACAACCGGCGTGCCGACCCCGGCGGGAAAGTCGATACCCTCGTGGAACGACTGCGCGCCGTTGAACGGGTCGATCCGATAGCCGAAATTCGACGAGAACCAGCCGTCGACGATCGGGGCGAGCGTCGGCAGGAATTTTCGGTTCGCCGACGTCTGCACGAGCAGCGCCTCGAGCACGCCGAGCTGGTCGGAGCGCTCGCCGACCTGGCGCGCGAGGCGTTCGACGAGATCGGCGAACTCGTGAACGGACAGATTGCGTGACGGCAGCGACGACTCGGCGCCGCCGCGGCCGGGCACGATCCCCGGCTGCATCGATGGCAGCTCCTGCGGCTTGAGGCCCGCGATCTTCGCGAGCCGTTCGCCCAACCAGTCGAGCCGCATCATCTGCGCCTGCAGCTCGCCCAGGCGCACCGCCATCGTCTTCAGGTGCGCTTCGATGAGCTGCTGCGTCTTGAGCGCCTCCTCGCGCTGATCGGCGAGAACGATCGCGGCGAACCACGGATGATGAACGGCCGCCGCGTACTTGAGGGTGACGAAATTGAATGCGAAGGTGAAGCCGACGAAGAGCACCGTGAGCGCGAAGCCGCCGAGCGTCCAGTGGCGCCAGTCCAGCGTGATCGTGCGGGCACGCGACATGGGGCTCGACACCAGTATGATGTTCACGCGGCTTTCTCCCTGCGCCCGCATCGATTCACGAAACGTTCGCGCAATCCAATAGCCCGACCGGACATGCGATCCCCTCAGCCGCTGCAACGCATTCTCGCCGGCGATACCCTGTTCGCCGCGTGGGAAGCGCGCAGGCGACGCGAGCTCGAGCTGACGTGCGCCGTTCAGAGCGAGCTGCCGCGCCAGCTCGCTGCGCGTATCCGAGTGGCCGACGCGCAACACGCCACCCTCGAGATTGTGGCCGACAGTGGCGCGGTCGCCGCGGCGGTTCGACAGCGGCTGCCGGCCGTGCTTGCTCAGCTAGCGAGGGACGGCCATGAATTTACTGGAATCCGGGTGCGCGTGCAAGTTCGGCTCGACGTGCAAGCACCCACGAAATTCTCGGCAAATCCGATAGATAAGGCGTCAGTCGCGCCGCTTGCCCGGCTCGCGCGATCACTGTCGCCCGGACCGCTGAAGGCTTCGCTCGACCGGTTGCTCAAGCGCGCCGGTTAAGGCTACAGGCTGCACGGCGGGCGATGCGACCCATGCTTCGAGATCACCGTTTGAGACCTTTTCGAGCGTTGTCGTAGGCTACAAAAACAGCAGCAGACGCTCAAACAAGTAGAACAACATCACGCCGGTGAGCAGCAAGATTGAATACTTGATGACCTGCGCGATGAAGCGCAGGTAGCGGCGATCGCGCTTGAACAGGTAGAGCAGACCGGCCGTCGCGACCGTCGCGAGCGCGAGAAAGAGGAATAACCGGACGATCAGCACGGTGTCGCGTCAAGTTTCAGCCACTGAAACTCGACGCGACCCGGAGCTCACGCCGGCGCGAGACGCCACCCTTGGAAAGCGATCGGAACGTCGGCCGCCGCGGTGAACGTGATCAACTCGTACGCGTCGGGCCGCGCCAGCAGCGCGCGGGCCAGCGCGTTGTTGAGCGCATGGCCGGACTTGAATGCCGTGTACTGGCCGATCATCGGATGCCCGAGCAAGTAGAGATCGCCGATCGCGTCGAGCACCTTGTGCTTGACGAACTCGTTGTCGTAGCGAAGCCCTTCGCTGTTCAGCACCCGCGTCTCGTCGAGCACGATCGCGTTCTGCAGGCTGCCGCCGAGCGCGAGCCCGGCCGAGCGCATCGCCTCGACGTCCTGCATGAAGCCGAACGTGCGCGCACGCGCGACCTCCTTCACGTACGAGTGCTCGGCGAAGTCGATGACGACGTGGCGGTTCTCCGAGCCGAACACCGGATGCGGGAAGTCGATCGTGAAGTCAAGCTTGAAACCGAAGCACGGCTCGAAGCGCGCCCACTTGTCGCCGTCGCGCACTTCGACCGGCGCGGTGATCCGCATGTAGCGCTTCGGCGCGTCCTGCTCGACGATGCCTGCCGACTGCAGCAGGAACACGAACGGGCCGGCGCTGCCGTCCATGATCGGAATCTCGGGGCCGGCGATGTCGATGTGGAGGTTGTCGATGCCCAATCCGGCGAGCGCCGACATGATGTGCTCGACGGTCGAGATCGCAGCGCCGTCGCGTTTCAACGTCGACGAAAGCCGTGTATCACCGACGTTATCGGCGCGAGCGGGCAACGAAACCGGTTGCTCGAGATCGACGCGGTGAAAGACGATGCCCGTATCCGGCACCGCCGGACGCAATACGAGGTCGACACGAGCCCCCGTGTGCAGGCCCACGCCGGTCGTCTTGATCGCGTTCTTCAGCGTGCGTTGGAGGAGCATGGCTCGGGCGGAGACCGCGAGATGCCACCACGGCGATTATCGCGCATCACGCGTTCCCTCAACCAGTAATTCTAACATGAACCCGAGGTCGGCCCATCCCACGGCGGCCGACCGCTAGTGTGATCAATCCGCCTGTTTGCGCAAGAAGGCCGGGATCTCCGCCGCGTCGAATGCGGGCGCGGCGGAGGGCGCCGATGCGGCACGCCCGCGCCGAATGACAGCCGGAGCGTCGAGATTCTCGTAATTGATCGTCTCGACGGTCATCCCGACGTTGTCTGTTCCCGTCCTCGCCACGACAGTCGGCTCGACGAGCTGCATCGTCGGGGGGCGCTGCTTGATCGCGGCCGCCGCGCCGCCAAGCCCGGTTGCGACCATCGTCACGCGCAGCCGGTCCTCCATCACGTCGTCGATCACCGTGCCGACGATCACCATCGCATCCTCGGCCGTGAATTCCTTGATCGTGTTCATCACGTCGTGATACTCCTTCATCCGCAAACCCGCGGATGCCGTGATGTTGACAAGCACGCCGCGCGCTCCGGCGAGGTTGACGTCCTCGAGCAGCGGGCTCTTCACCGCCTGCTGCGCGGCGAGCCGCGCGCGGTCGGTTCCGGCCGCGGTGGCCGAGCCCATCATCGCCATGCCGACCTCGCCCATCACCGTGCGCACGTCGGCGAAGTCGACGTTGACGAGCCCCGCGTTGTTGATCACTTCGGCGATGCCGGCGACCGCGCCGTGCAGCACGTCGTTGGCCGAGGCGTAGGCGTCGAGCACCGATACCTCCTCGCCAAGCACCTGCATCAGCTTGTCGTTGGGAATGACGATCAGCGAGTCGACTTTCTTGCCGAGCTCCTCGATGCCGGCCTGCGCCACTTTCTGCCGCTTGCCCTCGAACGCGAACGGCCGGGTGACCACGGCGACGGTCAGGATGCCCATGCTTTTCGCGATGTCGGCGATCACCGGCGCGGCGCCGGTGCCCGTTCCGCCGCCCATGCCGGCGGTGATGAACAGCATGTCGGCGCCGTCGATCAGCTCGCCGATGCGGTCGCGGTCCTCGTTCGCTGCGTCGCGGCCGATCTCGGGCTTCGCACCCGCGCCCAGACCGCGCGTGAGGTGACTGCCGAGCTGGATCTGCGTGCGCGCGGTCGAGCGCCGGAGCGCCTGGGCGTCGGTGTTCGCGCAGATGAACTCGACGCCGCCGAGGCCGCGCGTGATCATGTGCTCGACGGCGTTGCCGCCACAGCCGCCGACGCCGATGACCTTGATGATCGCGCCTTCATCGGACGCCTGGTCGATGATCTCAAACATGGTGGATTCCTTTCTCTCCTGTCAACATAGAAACGAGGGCTGCGATGTCAACCTGTTTTTTTCGGCGCTCGGTGTTGCCAACGCCTTTCTGCCGAAAACCGACGGGCTTGGCCCGCGGTTTTCGGGTAGCTCTATCCGGGCGAAAGTAGGGGTGCACTTTCGCCCGTCCTAAAAATTCGTCTTGAACCATTGCTTCATCCTTTCCGCGACGCCGCCGATGCCGCCGCCGCCGGCGCGCATTTGAGCATCGCGCAGAAACTGGTTGCGCCCTTCGATCAGCAGGCCGACCGCCGTCGCGTAGCGCGGGCTGCGTACGACGTCGGCGAGCCCGCCGATGTACGCCGGCACGCCGACGCGCACCGGCAAATGGAAGACTTCCTCGCCGAGCTCGCTCATCCCCTGCATCAGCGCGGTGCCGCCGGTCAGCACGACGCCCGACGACAGCAACTCTTCGAATCCGCTGCGCCGAAGCTCCGCCTGCACGAGCGTGTAGAGCTCCTCGATCCGCGGCTCGATCACTTCGGCGAGCGTCTGCCGCGACAGCTTGCGCGGCGCGCGCTCGCCCACGCCCGGAACCTCGATCACGTCGTTCACCGCCGCGAGCTGGCGCAGTGCACAGCCGTGACGCAGCTTGAGTTCCTCGGCTTCCTTGGTCGGCGTGCGCAACGTCATCGCGATGTCGTTCGTCACTTGGTCGCCCGCGATCGGAATAACCGCGGTGTGACGGATCGCGCCGCCGGTGAAGACGGCGAGATCGGTCGTGCCGCCGCCGACGTCCATCAGACAGACGCCGAGCTCCTTCTCGTCGTCGTTCAGCACGGCGATCGACGAGGCAAGCGGCTGCAGGATCACGTCCTTCACATCGAGGCCGCACCGGCGCACGCACTTGGTGATGTTCTCGACGGCGGACACGGCGCCGGTGACGATATGGACCTTGACCTCGAGCCGCACGCCGCTCATGCCGAGCGGCTCGCGCACGTCGTCCTGACCGTCGATGATGAATTCCTGCGGCAGGATGTGCAGGATCTGCTGGTCGTTCGGAATTGCGATCGCCTTTGCCGTCTCGACGACCCGGTCGATGTCGGCCTGCGTGACTTCCTTCTCCTTGATCGCGACCATGCCGCTCGAGTTGAGGCTCTTGATGTGGCTGCCGGCGATGCCCGTATAGACCTCGGTGATCCGGCAATCGGCCATAAGCTCCGCCTCTTCGAGCACGCGCTGGATGGAAGCCATCGTCGCTTCGATGTTCACGACGACGCCGCGCTTCAGCCCGCGCGAGGGTTGCGTGCCGAGGCCGATGATGTTGAGACCGCCATCCGGCGTGACCTCGGCGACGATCGCGACGATCTTCGACGTGCCGATGTCGAGGCCGACGATCACGTTCTTGTTCTCTTTGGCCATTGTGCGTTCCGTCAGGCCGCCTTCTTCGGCGCCCTCTCCCTGAAGCCCGGCACGCGCGCCGTGAAGCCGTTGCGATAACGAAGGTCCACTTGCGCGATCGGCGTTCCGGCGCGGCCGAGCGCGCCGATCGTTCGTGCGAACGCGCCCGCGAAGCGCGCGAGCCGCGCCGACGGATCGTCGCGGCCGAGCTCGATGTCGAGCGGTGCGGCGCCGCCGATCGCGCGAACGCGCCAGCCGCCGCGCGCCGACAGCCGGACCTCGGCGAGCGAAAGCCCGAGCGGGGCGAGTGTGGCCATCCATTCGCGATAGCGATTCGCGACTTCCGCCGCGCGGCCGTCGGGCCCTTCGAAACGCGGCAATTCGCCTGCGTAATCGGCGATGAACACGTCGCCTTGAACATCGACCAGCGCGCCGTCGTTCCAGCGCGCGAGCGGCGCGTGCTCGTCGATGTCGATCTCGAGCCGTCGCGGCCACTGGCGTCGCAGCGAGACGCTGCGCACCCACGCGACTTTCGCGATCGATGCCCGCGCGCGGTCGAGATTCATCGTGAAGAACGTGCCGGCGAGCTCGTCGCGAATCACCGCCTCGACATGGGCGGCGCTTGCGCGCTCGAGCGGCTTGCGCACCACGACTTCGCGCAGCTCCAACGCCGGCTGCCGCGCGATCCACGTGAGCGCACCCCACGCGATCGCGGCAGCCGCGAGCACGGCGAGCGTCGCCGCGGTCGCGTTCAGTTGCTGCGTGTCATCCCACATGTGCGCCTCGCAGAATCGCGATGCACAGGTCGGCGAATGCGATTCCCGCCTGCTTCGCCGCCATCGGGACGAGCGAATGGCCCGTCATGCCGGGCGACGTGTTCACTTCGAGGAAGCTGAACGATCCGTCGGCGCGCAGCATCAGGTCGAGCCGTCCCCAGCCGCGCGCGCCGACGACACGAAAAGCGGCGAGCGACGCGTGTCGGATTTCCTGCTCCTTGTCGTCGGCGAGACCGGCCGGACAGAAATACTTCGTCTGGTCGGAGAAATATTTGTTGTGGTAGTCGTAGTTGCCCCGCGGCGCCTCGATGCGGATCGACGGCAGCGCGCGATCGTCGAGAATCGCGACGGTGAGCTCCTTGCCTTCGACGAACTCCTCGATCAGCACGAGATCGTCGTGCGTGGCCGCTTCGCGGTACGCGAGCGCGAGCTCGTCGTGATCGACGCCGGTCACCTTCGTGATGCCGATCGTCGAGCCTTCGCGCGCCGGCTTCACGATCAATGGCAGCCCGAGCTCGGCGATCACACGCATCCAGTCGGTGTCCGCCGTCGCGACGCGATAGCGCGGCGTCGGGATGCCGCTCGCGAGCCAGACGAGCTTCGTGCGCCACTTGTCCATCGCGAGCGCGGACGCCATCACGCCGCTGCCCGTGTACGGGATGCCGAGCACCTCGAGCGCACCCTGCACGGTGCCGTCCTCGCCGAAGCGGCCGTGCAGCGCAATGAACACCCGCTCGAATCGATCGCGCTTCAGGTCCCACAGATCGCGCTCGGCCGGGTCGAACGCGTGCGCATCGATGCCGTTTTCGGTCAACGCCTTCAACACCGCGTTGCCGGACAGCAACGAGATCTCGCGCTCGGATGAGGGGCCGCCCATCAACACGGCCACTTTTCCGAATTCACTCTTCGGTGTCACTTGCGTTCCCGCTCAACAGTCGCGTCGATGGGCGTCCGCTTCGCCCTCCCGCACCCGCTGCTTCGCAGATACCGTATCGGGCTCGCCCGCCCATCAACCACGGCCACCTTGCCGAATTCGCTGCGCGTGCTCATGCCGCGTGCTCTCCCACAATGCGAACTTCCGGCTCGAGATCGATACCGCTGCGCTCGCGCACGACGCGGCGCACATGCGCGATCAGCGATTCGATGTCGGCCGCGCTTGCGCGAGCGCCCGGGTTCACGATGAAGTTCGCGTGCTTTTCCGACACCTGCGCGCCGCCGATCGCGAATCCCTTGAGCCCGCAGCTTTCGATCAGTCGCGCCGCGTAATCGCTTTGCGGATTGCGGAAGACGCTGCCTGCATTCGGCAGCTCGAGCGGCTGTGTGGCGATGCGCCGCTTCAGCAGCTCGCGCATGCAGGCGCGCGCGTCGTCGGTGTCGCCCGGCGGAAAATCGAACCACGCCATCGTGAACACGCCATCGGGAGGCGAGCCGTCGGCGCGGCGCACGCTGCGATAGCCGATCGAATAGTCGGCGGGCGAGCGCTGCTCGAACGTCCCCGCACGCGTCAGCACTTCGACGCGCGCGACGTAGCGCCACGTCTCGCCGCCGTAGCAGCCGGCGTTCATCGCGAGCGCTCCGCCGATGGTGCCCGGAATGCCGGCGAGGAATTCGGCGCCGCCCCGGCCGTGCAGCGCGGCAAAGCGCGCGACCTTCGGGCTCGCCACACCAGCGTCGGCGCGCACCAGGTCCTCGCGCCATTCGACCCTCGCGTTGGTCGCGTGCAGCACGATCGTCGCGCCTCGCACGCCGCCGTCGCGTACGAGCAGGTTGCTGCCGAGACCGATCACGGTGAGCGGCTCGGTTTCGGGCCATTGCCGCACGAACGCGGCGAGATCGTCGCGGTCGGCCGGCACGTACAGCAGATCGGCTGCGCCGCCACAGCGCCAGCTCGTGTAACGCGCAAGCGGCGCATTGCGCGCGAGCGTTCCGCGCAGCGCATCGAAGAGGCGCGCCTCGGTCATCATCATGCCGGCGCCGCCGTCAGTTGCGCCGCGACCTGCCCGATCGAGCCGGCGCCCATCGTCAGCACGACGTCGCCGTCGCGCACGATTGCACGCAGCGCGTCGCGTACTTCGCCGACGGTCTCGACGAACACCGGCTCGATCTTGCCGGCGACGCGAAGCGCACGGGCGAGCGCGCGACCGTCGGCGGCGACCAGCGGCGATTCGCCGGCCGGGTAAACGTCGGCGAGCACGAGCGCGTCGACGGTGGAAAGCACGCGGACGAAATCCTCGAACAGGTCGCGCGTGCGCGTATAGCGATGCGGTTGGAAGGCGAGAATGAGTCGCCTGCCAGGAAAGCTCGCGCGTGCGGCCGCGAGTGTTGCCTCCATCTCTACCGGATGGTGGCCGTAATCGTCGATCAGCGTGAAGCTGCCTGCGCCGTCGATGCGGACCTCGCCGTAACGCTGGAACCTGCGCCCGACGCCACGGAACTCCGACAGCGCCGTTGCGATCGCGGCGTCGGCAACGCCGACTTCGCGTCCGACCGCGATCGCGGCAAGCGCATTGCGCACGTTGTGCACGCCGGCGAGGTTCAGCTCGACCGCAAGCTGCTGCGCCTTCGCCGCGCGCGCGACGAAGCGCATCCGGCCGCCGAGGTTGGCGACGTCGGTTGCGCGCAGCTGCGCGTCGGCGCAAAGGCCGTACGTGACGATCGGCTTCGCGATCGCCGGCACGATGTCGCGCACGTTCGCGTCGTCCACGCAGAGCACCGCGACGCCGTAGAACGGCAGCCGCTGCGCGAAGTCGACGAACGCGCGCTTCAACCGCGCGAAGTCGTGCCCGTACGTCTCCATGTGGTCGGCGTCGATGTTGGTGATGACCGCGAGCGCCGGCTGCAGATAGAGGAACGACGCATCGGATTCGTCCGCCTCCGCAACGAGAAAATCGCCGTGGCCGAGCCGCGCGTTGGCGTCGGCGGAAAGGAGCCGCCCGCCGATGACGAACGTCGGGTCGAGTCCGCCTTCGGCGAGAATCGATGCGATGAGGCTCGTCGTCGTCGTCTTGCCGTGCGTGCCCGCCACCGCGATGCCCTGCTTCAAGCGCATCAGCTCGGCGAGCATCAGCGCGCGCGGCACGACCGGGATGCCGGCGGCGCGCGCGGCGACCACTTCGGCATTGTCGGCGGCCACCGCGGTGGACACGACGACCGCGTCGGCGCCAGCGACGTTCGCCGCCGCATGGCCGATCGCGATGGTCGCGCCGAGCGACTGCAACCGCCGTGTGACCGCGCTTGCCGACAGATCGGAGCCCGAGACCTGGTAGCCCTGCGTGACGAGCACTTCAGCGATGCCGCTCATCCCGGCGCCGCCGATGCCGACGAAGTGCACGCGTTTGACCTTGTGCTTCATGCGGCGCGCGCAAGTCCGAGACAGACGTCGGCGACGCGCTCGGTCGCCCCGACCTTGCGCAGCGCACGCGCCGCCTTCGCCATCGCGAGGAGCTTCTCGCGCGACGCGCCGGCGAGCCACTGCGCGAGGCGCTCCGGCGTGAGCGCGCGCTGCGCGATCATTTCGGCCGCGCCGCGCTCGGCGAGCTGCCGCGCGTTGTCGACCTGGTGATCGTCCGCCGCGAACGGGAACGGCACGAGCACGCTCGCCACACCGACCGCGGCAAGCTCGGCGACCGTCGTTGCGCCCGAGCGGCAGACGACGACGTCGGCCTGCGCGTAGCGGCGCGCCATGTCGTCGATAAACGGCACGCACTCGGCGTCCACACGTGCAGCCGCGTAGGCCGCGCGCAGCATGTCGATGTGTTGCTCGCCCGCCTGGTGGACAACGCGGGGCCGCACGTCGGGCGAGAGCAATGCGAGCGCCTTCGGCACGCGCTCGTTCAGCGCGAGCGCGCCGAGGCTTCCGCCGACGACCAGCAGCGCGAGCGGTCCGCTGCGTCCGGCGAATCGCTCCTCGGGCGGCGGCACGGCGGCGATCTCCGCGCGCAACGGATTGCCGACCCACTCCGGATTGCCGCCGGTGCTTGCGCCGAACGTGCCCGGAAACCCGGTGAGCACGCGATCGGCGCCGAAGCGCAGCACGCGATTCGCAAGGCCGGGGCGCGCATCGAGATTGTGGATGACGAGCGGGCGGTTCTGCGCGACCGCCATCAGCGCACCCGGGAATGACACGAAACCGCCGAAGCCGACGACGACGTTCGGCTGACGGCGCGCGAGCACACGGCGCGCCTGCCAGCATGCCGACAGGATCGCGTACGGTCCGAGCAGCAGTCGCTTCAATCCCTTTCCGCGCACGCCGCGAAAATCGACGCCCTCGAAGTCGACGCCGTTCTTCGGCACGAGCCGCGCCTCCATGCCGTCGTTCGTGCCGAGCCAGAACACGCGCGCGCCGCGGCCCTTCAATTCGCTCGCGACCGCAAGTCCCGGGAATACGTGCCCGCCGGTGCCGCCGGTCGTGATCATCACCGTCGCAGTCATAGGAGAGGCTCCCCCAGGCTTGGCCACTGAGTGGCCAGCGCCTCCCCCCTCCCGAGGAGGGGGCGAGCGCCTTGGGGCGGCCCGGCGGCGCTCATACGGCGAACCCTCGCAACAGCCGTCTGTTCTCGAAATCGACGCGCAGCAGGATCGCGATCGCGATCGCATTGGCGACGATGCCGCTGCCGCCGAACGACAGCAGCGGCAACGTCAGGCCTTTCGTCGGCAGCACGCCCATGTTGACGCCGATGTTGATGAACGCCTGCACGCCGATCCACACACCGATGCCCTGCGAGACGAGCGCTGCGAACGGACGCTCGAGCCGCGCCGCCTGGCGGCCGATCGCGTACGCGCGCACGAGCAGCCACACGAACAGCGCGATTACCGTCAGCACGCCGGCGAAGCCCAGCTCCTCGGCGATCACCGCGAGCAGGAAATCGGTGTGCGCCTCGGGCAGGTAGAGCAGCTTCTCGATGCTGCCGCCGAGGCCGACGCCGAACGCTTCGCCGCGTCCGAACGCGATCAGCGAATGCGACAGCTGATAGCCCTTGCCGAACGGATCGGACCATGGGTCGAGGAAAGCCGTGAGCCGCTGCAGACGATACGGCGCCGCGACGAGGATCGCGCCGAGCGCGAACGGCAACAGCAGCGCGAGCCCGAGGAACAGTCGCCAGTCGAGACCGCCGAGGAACAGCACGCCGAACGCGATCGCGACGATGACGACGAACGCGCCGAAATCGGGCTCGAGCAGCAGCAATCCGCCGATCGCGACCGTCACCGCGAACAGCGGTAGGAATCCGCGCACAAGCGTCTGCCGCATCGGCAGCTCGGCGTGCAGAAAGCCGGCCTTGCGCACTGCGTAGCTCGCCGCATAGACGACGACGGCGAGCTTCATGAGCTCGGAGGGCTGCAGGTTCACGACCGCGAGCGAGAGCCATCGCCGCGAGCCGTTGACCGATCGCCCGATCCCCGGGACGAGGACGAGCACGAGCAGTAGCGCGCCACCGATGAACAGATACGGCGCGAGCCGCTGCCAGCCTTTCATCGGCACCTGGAACGCGACGAATGCCGCCATGAGGCCAACGGCGAGAAATACGGCGTGGCGGGCGAGGAAATACCACGCGCGATAGCCGGTATGCGCGGACGCCTCCGCCATCGCGATCGACGCGGAGTACACCATGACGAGCCCGATCGCGAACAGCAGCAGCGCCGTCCACGCGAGCGACGCGTCGTAGGTAGCCATCGCGCGCGGATTGCGCGGCAGCGCGCCGATCGATCCGAAGCCCGCGAGTGCTGCGAGCGGACGTATCGTCGCGGTCGCGGCGATCGTCTTACGCATGAACGCCGTCCTTCGCGAGCGCGCGCACGTGCGCGACGAACGCGTCGCCGCGTGCGACGTAGCTTGCGAACTGATCGAGGCTCGCGCACGCCGGCGACAGCAGCACCGCATCGCCGGGTCGCGCGAGCGCGACCGCTCGTGCGACCGCGCGGTCGAGCGTTCCTGTCGTCTCGACCCGCACGCCGCTCGCGGCGAGCGCGCGCTCGATCAGCGGTGCGTCGCGACCGATCAGCAGCACGGCGCGACAATGCGCATCGACTGCGCGCTTCAGCGCGCGAAATTCCTGCCCCTTGCCGTCGCCGCCTGCGATCAGCACGACGGGACGCTCGAGTCCTGCGAGCGCTGCCTCGGTCGCGCTCACCGTCGTGCCCTTCGAATCGTTGATGTAGAGCACGCCGTCCACTTCGGCGACGCGCTGCATCCGGTGCGGCAGCCCGTGAAACCGCGCGAGCGCGGCGAGCACGTTGCGGTCGATCTTCGCAACCGAAGAGGTCAGCGCGAGCGCGGCGAGCGCGTTCAGCCAGTTGTGGCGGCCGACGAGCGCGAGGTCGTGCGCAGGCGCGAGCAGCGCGCCGCCGCGCGCAAACCACACGCCGCCGCCCTCGTCGCCGCGGTCGACGAGCCCCCACGCCTCTTCGGACAGCGGCACGCCGGCGCCGAACGTCTGCACGGTGCGGCCGGGCTGACGCATCAGCGGCACGATGCGGTCGTCGCGATTGAGGATCTGCACGTCGGCGTGCTCGAAGATGCGTGCCTTCGCCGCCGCGTAGTCGGCGATCCCGGAATAGCGGTCGAGGTGGTTCGCGCTGACGTTCAGCACCGCCGCGGCGACCAGAGAAAGCGATTGCATCGTCTCGAGCTGGAAACTCGACAGCTCGAGCACGAACAGGTCCGGCCACGGTGTCCCGGTTCCTTGCGCCGGCGCATAGGCGTCGAGCACGTCGAGCACCGCGTCACCGATGTTGCCGGCAACCACGGTGGAAAGACCGGCCGCGCGCGTCAGTTCGCCGGTAAGCGCCGTGACCGTCGTCTTGCCGTTGGTTCCGGTGATCGCGAGCGCTTTCTGGCCGGGCGGCAACGCGCGGGCGAAGAGCTCGATGTCGCCGACGAGCTCGGCACCGTGCGCAACGGCCGCTGCGATCGCCGGCTGGTCTTTCGCGACACCGGGGCTGATCGCAATCAGGTCGACGCCATCGAACGTCGCGTCGTCGAACGCACCGGTCGACACCTCGACGTCGGGCAACTCCGAGCGCAATCGATCCGCATACGGCGGCGCGTCGCGTGTATCGGCAACGCGCACGCGCGCCCCGCGCGTCGCGAGATGGCGAGCGAACGAGAACCCGGTGAGGCCGAGTCCCAGCACGACGGCGTTGCGGCCCGCGTAGTTCATTCAGGGCCTGCTTACGCCATGGACGCAAACGCGTTGCACGGCCGAAAACGCCCAGCGCAAGGCGCGAAGGCGAAGGCGGGCCGGCTGCCCGGCGAGACTTCGCAACGCAGCGATGGGCGTTTTCGGCAGCAACCCGAAGGGAACGGGCGGCCTGGGGCGCCACTCTGCGTTGCTCTCCTCGCGAAGACGCCCGGTCTTCGCGTCGTCGGGCGCCTTGATTGGCGCCCCATGCCACCCGTTCGCGTTTGCGTCCATGGCGTAAACAGGCCCTATCGCAGCTTCAACGTCGACAGACCGAACAGAACGAGCAGCATCGTAACGATCCAGAAGCGGACGACAACCTGATTCTCCTTCCAGCCCTGCAGCTCGTAGTGATGGTGGATCGGCGCCATCCGGAATACGCGCCGTCCGGTGAGCTTGAACGACGCCACCTGGATCATCACCGAGAGCGTCTCGACGACGAACACGCCGCCCATGATGAACAGCACGATCTCCTGGCGGACGATGACGGCGATCGTGCCGAGCGCGCCGCCGAGCGCAAGCGCGCCGACGTCGCCCATGAACACCTCGGCCGGATAGGCGTTGAACCAGAGGAATCCGAGGCCCGCGCCCGCGATCGCGCCGCAGATGACCGCGAGCTCGCCCGCGCCGGAGATCAGCGGGAATTGCAGGTAACGAGCGAAGATCGCGTTGCCGGTCACATACGCGAAGATGCCGAGCGCCGCGCCTATCATCACCGTCGGCATGATCGCGAGACCGTCGAGGCCGTCGGTGAGGTTCACCGCATTGCTCGTGCCGACGATCACGCAGTACGTGAGCGCGATGAAGCCCCAGATGCCGAGCGGATAGCTGATCGTCTTGAAGAACGGAACGATCAGGTCCGTCTTCGGCGACAGCGCGACGTTGAATCCGCTGCCGACCCACGCCTGAAGCAAGCGCAGGAACTGCGCGTTATCGGGCGCCGAGATCGAGAACGCGAGATAGATCGCCGCGACAAGCCCAATCACCGATTGCCAGAACAACTTCTGGCGCACAGACAGCCCCTTCGGGTTGCGATGGACGACCTTGCGGTAATCGTCGACCCAGCCGACGGCGCCGAAACCGACCGTCACCAGAAGCACCGCCCAGACGAACCGGTTGTCGAGATCGCTCCACAGCAGCGTGGTCACGACGATCGACACCAGGATCAGCGCACCGCCCATTGTCGGCGTTCCGGCTTTGACGAGATGCGTCTGCGGACCGTCGTCGCGCACCGCCTGGCCGATCTTCATTCGCGTCAGCCACGCGATCATCCTCGGGCCGACGATGAACGAGATGAAAAGCGCCGTCATGCAGGCGAGCACCGCGCGCAGCGTGATGTAGCCGAACACGTTGAACGCGCGGACATCCTTCGCGAGCAGATCGGCGAGCCACAGGATCATCAATGCAGCCCTCCGCCGGCCGCGTCGCCCACGAGCGCGGCGACGACGCGTTCCATCCGCATGAAGCGCGAACCCTTGACGAGGACCGTCGCGTGAGCGCCGTCGGGATCGCGCAGCGCCGCGGCGACGTGCGTCGCGGCGACGTCGACCGATTCGAAATGCGACGCGCCGGCGCCGAATGACGCGACGGCTTGCGCCGTCTGCGTCCCCGCGCCGTAAAGTCGATCGATTCCCGCCGTGCGCGCGTACGCGCCGACTTCGCGGTGAAATGCGGGCCCTTGCGCGCCGACCTCGCCCATGTCCCCGAGCACAAGCCAACGCGGCGACGGCGCTGCGGCGAGCACGTCGATCGCGGCGCGCACCGAATCGGGATTCGCGTTGTACGTGTCGTCGATGATCGCGGCACCGTTGGGCGCGCGAAGCGCAACCAGTCGTCCAGGCGCAGGGCGGAATGCCGCGAGCCCTCGGACGACGTCAGCGAGCGGCACGCCGATCGCGAGCGCGGCGGTCGTTGCGGCAAGCGCGTTCGCCGCGTTGTGTCGGCCCGCGATCGCGAGTCGCACCGTCGCATCGCCCGCCGTCGTCGAAAGCTCGACCGTCGTCTGCGCACCGCCGCGCGCGCGGCCGCGGACGACCGCCGGATGATCGAGCGCGAATTCGACCGCCGACACGCCGGGCCGCTCGGCGACCGCGTCGCGCCAGAGGTCCACATGCGCGTCATCCGCGTTGAGCACCGCGATGCCCCCGGGCGGCAGAACGCGAATGGCGGCGGCGTGCTCGGCGGCGACGTCGGCGACGCTGCGCATGAACTCCTGATGCTCGCGTTGCGCGTTGTTGACGAGTGCAACCGTCGGCTGCGCGATGGGCGCGAGCTCGGATGTCTCGCCGCGATGATTCATGCCAAGCTCGATCACCGCAGCGCGGTGCCCGGCGCGCAAGCCGAGTAACGTCAGCGGAAGGCCGATCGCATTGTTCAGGTTGCCACGCGTGGCGAGCACGTGCTCGTCGCCGAAATGCGTGCGCAGGATCGCCGCAAGCATCTCCTTCACCGTGGTCTTCCCGTTGCTGCCGACGATCAGGATCACGGGAATCGCGAAACGCTGCCGCCAGTGCGACGCGAGCGCGCCCAGTGCGGTGAGCGGTTCGCGGACGACGACGAGGTTGCCCGCGACCGAGGCGGCATGCGGCTCGTCGACCATCGCGGCGGCGGCGCCCTGCGCGAGCGCGGCGTGAACGAAATCGTGGCCGTCGAAGCGCTCGCCTTTGAGCGCGACGAAAAGATCGCCCGGCTCGAGCGCACGGCTGTCGGTGGTCACACGTGCGAAAGGCACGCGTTCGCCGACGACGCGACCGCCGACGGCGTGAGCGGCGGCGCCGGTGTCCATCATGTACCGCTCCAGCGCGCGAGCGCCGCGCTCGCCGCCTCGACGTCGGAATAGGGAATGCGCTCGCCGGCGCACTCCTGATAGTCCTCGTGACCCTTGCCCGCGACCAGCACGACATCGCCCCATTTCGCGTCGGCAATCGCGCGCGCGACCGCCGAGCCGCGGTCGAGCTCGATGCTCCATTTGCGGTTGTCGGTCTCGCGGACGCCTGCGACGACCGCCTGCGCGATCGCCGCCGGATCCTCGCCACGCGGGTTGTCGCTCGTCACGATGACGCGATCGGCGAGCAGCGCCGCGATGCGCCCCATCTGCGGCCGCTTGCCGGTGTCGCGCTCGCCGCCGCAGCCGAACACGCACGCGAGCTCGCCGCCGACCGGCACGGCAGGACGCAGCGCGGTCAGCGCTTTCTCCAGCGCGTCGGGCGAGTGCGCATAGTCGACGACGACCAGCGGCTTGCCGTCGCCTCCGAAGCGCTGCATGCGTCCGGGCGGCGGCGTGACGTTCGCAAGCGCGGCCAGTGCGTCGGCGAGCCCAACGTCGCTCGCGCCGAGCACGCCGAGCACGCCGAGCACGTTCGCGGCGTTGAACGCGCCGACGAGCTGCGTCTGCAATTCGCCGCGCCCCCACGGGGTTGCGATCGACAGCGCGAGGCCGCCCGACGTCGTGGTGAGCGCCGTCGGCACGATGTCCGCGTTGGTGAAGCCGTACGAAATCACGCGCTGTCCGCGCGCATGCGCCGCGTCGGCAAGGCTCTGTCCGAACGGGTCGTCGGTGTTGATCACGCATGCGGCGAGCCCGGGCCACGCGAAGAGCTTCGCCTTCGCTGCGCCGTACGCGGCCATCGTGCCGTGGTAGTCGAGATGATCGCGCGTGAGATTGGTGAAGAGAGCCACGTCGAACGCGACGCCGTTCGCGCGCCCCTGATCGAGCCCGTGCGACGACACCTCCATCGCCACTGCTCGCGCGCTCCGCTCGCGAAACCGCGCGAGCATTTCGTGCAGCACGGCGACGTCGGGCGTCGTATTGATCGCGGCCTCGAGCTCGCCCACAAGGCCGTTGCCCAGCGTCCCGACGATCGCGGCGCGCCGGCCGCACGCATCGAGGCATTGCGCGCTCCAGTGCGCGCACGACGTCTTGCCGTTCGTGCCCGTCACGCCGATCGTCCACAGCTCGCGCGACGGGCTGCCGTAGATGAAATCGGCGATCGAGCCGAGCTTCGCGCGCAGGTCGTCGACGCCGAGGTTCGCCACGCGCCACTCGTCGTTCCAATGGAAGCCGCGCGCTTCCCACAGCACGCTGCCGGCGCCGCGCGCGATCGCGTCGCCGACGAACGCGCGGCCGTCCGCGTGCGTGCCGGGGAACGCGGCGAATGCGTCGCCCGCGCGCACGCGGCGGCTGTCGGCGCACACGCGCCGCGGCGTGCTGCCGAGCCGCGCGAGCAGCGCGACGACGTCGAGGTCGGCTACCGTCACGTTTCTTCCCGGATGTCGCCGCCGTCTTTCGGCAGGATCACGTTGTCGACCGGCGCGTCGGTCGGAACGCCGAGCAATCGCAGCGCGCCGCCCATCACCATCGAGAAAACCGGCGCCGCAACCGTGCCGCCGTAGTATTCGCCGGCGGAGGGCTCGTCGAGCATCACGGCGACGATGAGCCGCGGGTCCGACACCGGCGCGAAGCCGACGAACGACGACACGTACTTGTTCGCATAGCCGCGGCCTTCGAGCTTGTGCGCCGTGCCCGTCTTGCCGGCGACGCGATAGCCGGGCACCTGCGCCTTGGGAGCGGTGCCGCCCGGTTGCACGGCGAGCTCGAGCATGTGACGCACCGCGAGCGCCGTCGCGGTCGACACGACGCGACGCCCGGCGGGCGCGCCGTTCGACTTGAGCAGCGTCGCCGGCTTCAGCTCGCCATCGTTGGCGAATATGGTATAGCCGCGTGCGAGTTGCACGAGGTTGACCGACAGCCCATGGCCGTACGAGATCGTCGCCTGCTCGATCGGCTTCCAGTTCTTCGCGGGCCGCAGCCGTCCTGAGACCTCGCCCGGAAAGCCCGTGTGCGGCGGCGTGCCGAAACCTGCGTTCGTGAGCGTCTGCCACAACGTCTGTGAAGGCAGGCCGAGCGCGATCTTCGCCGCGCCGACGTTCGACGATTTCTGGATCACCTGCTCGACGGTCAGCGCGCCGTTCGGATGCGCGTCATGGATCGTTTTCGACCCGATCGTGAACGACCCGGGCGCCGTCTGAATGACCGTATCGGGCCTGACCTTGCCTGACTCGAGCGCGGTCGCGATCGTGAACGGCTTCATCGTCGAGCCCGGCTCGAACGTGTCGGTGAGCGCGCGATTGCGCATGCGCTCGGGCGCGCTCTTCCTCGGCGCGTTCGGGTTGTACGTCGGCCAGTTCGCGAGCGCGAGGATCTCGCCGCTCTTCGCGTCGAGCATGACGAGCGAGCCGCCTTTTGCCTTGTTGCGCTCGACGGCGGCCTTGAGCTCGCGAAACGCGAGGTATTGCAGCCGTGAGTCCAGCGAAAGCGCGAGATCGCGACCCGCCTGCGGCGCGCGGATCGCCTCGACGTCCTCGACGATGTCGCCGCGGCGATTGATCACGACGCGCCGGCTGCCGGGACGCCCGCCCAGCCATTCCTGTTGCGCGAGCTCGATGCCTTCCTGCCCGGCGTCGCGATCGCCGGTGAAGCCCAAGATGTGGCTCATCGTCTCGCCGCCCGGATAGAAGCGGCGGTATCCGCCTTCGTCGTTGAGCCCTTTGATGCGCAGCGCGGCGATGCGGTCGGCCGTCTCGGGCGGAATCTGCTTGGCAAGGTAGACAAAGTCGCCGTCGCCGAGTTTCGCGGCGACCTTCGCCGGCGTCGTCTCGAGCAACTGCGCGAGGGCGGCGAGCTGCGGCGGCGTCGCGTCGAGTTGCGTCGGAAACGTCCAGATCGATTTCACCGGTGTCGAGATCGCGAGTGGCTCGCCGAAGCGGTCGATGATGCGGCCGCGATGCGCGGGTACGTCGATCTCGCGGCTCGAGCGCGCCGTTCCCTGCTCCTGCAGAAAGGCGTTGTCGAAGCTCTGCAGATAGAGCGAACGGCCGGCGAGCGCAGCGAACAGCAGCGCGAACGCGGCGAACATCACGCTCGAGCGCAGCGGCGGCAACGACGGCGCAGGCGCGCCACGGCGCAACGCCGATCGCCCGGCGCTCATCGGCACCTCGTCGAGAGATTTACGCAGCTCGCTTCGCGCGCGCTCATCGCCCGCCTCCCGCTACGACTTCGACGCGTCCGGAGCCAGGCATCTGCATGCGCAGCTGCTCGCGTGCGATCTTCTCGACGCGCGCCGGCATCGCCCACGTCGACTGCTCGAGCTGAAGCTGGCCGTATTCGGTTTCGTACGCGCGCGAGCGCGACTGCTCGCGCTCGAGGTCGACGAAGAGCTTGCGCGCCTGATGGCGCGAGGTGACGAGCGACAGCGCGCAGACGACGAGCACGGCGAGCAGCAGCAGGTTGAGGCGCGCCATCGCGACGTTATCCGGCCGAGCCGAGTTGCGCCGGCACCGGGTGCGCGGTGCGCTCGGCCACACGCAGCGTCGCGCTGCGCGCGCGAGGGTTCGCCGCGATCTCGGCGGTGCTTGCGCGAATCGCGCGACCGACGCGCGCGAGCGGCGCGCCCGGAAGCGCCGACGTCGCGATCGGCAGCCGAGCAAGCCGCGCGTCGCCGCCGAAGGGCTGCGAGGCCGCCGCGAGGAACCGCTTGACGATGCGATCCTCCAGCGAATGGAAGCTGATGACGGCGAGGCGGCCGCCTTCGTTCAGCACGTTCACGATCCGCGGCAGCGCTAGCGAGAGCTCCTCGAGCTCCCGATTGACGAAAATCCTAAGAGCCTGGAACGTGCGCGCGGCCGGATCCTGACCCCAATCACCCCGCGTGCGCGCGCCGACGGCTTGGGCCACGATCGCGGCCAGCTGACGTGTGCGGACGACGGGTGCGCTCGCGCGAGCCGCAACAATCGCTCTTGCAATCGATTGAGCAAACCGTTCTTCACCATAGTCGCGCAGCACCTCCGTCAATTCGCGCGCGTCGGCGCGGGCGATGAACGCGGCCGCCGATTCGCCGCGCGTGGGATCCATCCGCATGTCGAGCGGGCCGTCGGCGCGAAGCGAGAAGCCGCGTGCCGCGTCATCGAGTTGCGGCGAGGACATGCCGAGATCGAGCAGCGCGCCGTCGATGCGCTCGATCGAAAGCGATTGCAGCACCGCGGGAAGCTCCGAGAACCAGGCGCGGCGGAATGTGAAGCGCGCATCGGCGATCGCGCGAGCGGCGGTCTCGGCGTCGGGATCGCGGTCGATCGCGACGAGGCGCCCGCTTGATGCGAGCGCGTCGAGGATCCGGCGCGCGTGACCGCCGCGGCCGAACGTCGCGTCGACGTACGTGCCGTCCGGACGAATCGCCAAGCCGGCGACGGCTTCCTCGAGCAGGACGGGGACGTGGTCGCCATCGCTCAAAGCGAGAATCCGTCGAGCTCCGGCGGCAGCGCGCCTTCGAGCGTGACCGTACGCACGGTCTGGTCCTGCCATTTCGCCTCGTCCCACAGCTCGAACTTGCGGCCCTGTCCGACCAGCACGACGCGATGATCGAGCGAGGCGTACTGGCGCAATGCAGGCGGCACCAGGATGCGGCCCGCCGCGTCCATCTCGACGTCGTCGGCGTGACCGACCAGCAAGCGCTGCAGACCGCGAATCTGCGCGTTGAACGACGACAGCGCCATCAGCCGAGCCTGGATCGGCTCCCACGCGGAACGCGGATAGAGCAGCAGGCAACGGCTCGGATCGGCCGTGAGCACAAGCGCACCGGCTGCTGCGTCCCGCCCGGCGAGCGCGTCGCGATGGCGCGCGGGGATTGCAAGGCGTCCTTTCGTGTCGAGGGCGAGATACGTGACGCCACGGAAGAACGCGCCGTCGCCGGGCGAGCCCGTGCCGTCGCCGTCTCCCTGCCGCGCCTCGTGTTCTGCCACCGCCGCCCCTCCGTCGCCGGGGTCGTGAGCAAGTGCTTCTTTACGTCGGCTGCGCCCTTGTTCGGCTGCTCGCCGCGTTTTCCCACTTTAACCCACAATTTCCCACCTCGCGCCACTATAGGAGAATTGCCCCATAGGGTCAACAGGTTTTCGGCAAGGAGAATAATGGCTTACTTTGACCGCTCTTTTCAGCGGCATGATCCATTCTAAACAAAAACTTAGGCATGAAAGCACATGTATTTTGGCAACATTATGGCATGCCGAAGGTTTGTGCTCGTACGATCGTTCGTTTTACGGCTTCATGACGCTGGAATAGCGGGTTGATCGGGTACCATTGACCCCCGCCCGTCGAGATCAGTCGCCATGGCAATGTCGGTCCGTCCACTTCTCGCATTGATGCTCGCCGGTGCGCTCGGCGGCTGCGCAACCACATCCGATCGCTACGGGTCGTCCATTGTCGGTGTCGGCGTTTTCGCGTTTTGCGAGCCCGCCGGCTGGGCGATCGACTGGCCGCGCGCCGATGTGCCGGACCTGCGTGCGCCCGAGCGGCGCGACATCGAGTTGCTACCAACGACCGTGCCCGATCTTGCGTCGCTGCGAGGAACGCTCGCGCTCGACTGGTCGACGAGAGAGGTTCCCGACCTCCTTGCACCCCAACGAGCGCCGATCGGCGATCGAACGGAGAAACCGCTGATCGAACTTCCGCCGTCGCGCAGTGCTCCATCGTTACCGGCAATGGCGGTCGACGTCCCGACGCTGCTTGCGCCCGAGCGTCCCTCCATCGCATCACGGCCCGGCGCGCCGCCCACCGAACTCAACGCGTCGACACGCTCGCTCGACCTGGGTGTGGGCAACGAGCTGGCCAACGACGAATCGCGCACTTGCACCCGGGCCCTTGTTCTTGCGTCGATCTCTTGCCGCCTGCCTGTTCGCGCTGTGCTGCGCGAACCTGCCCGGCGCAATCCGTAACGCTGCCGCAGCTGCCGAGGACGGGCCGGCCGCGCAGACGGCTGCTGCGTCTGCGCTCGCGTACCGCGTCGTCGTCGAAGCGCCGCGCGCCATCAAGGATGCCGTCGAAGGCGCGCTCGACCTCGTGCGCTGGCAAGGCTACGAGGATATGACCGAGGATTTGCTCGATCGCCTGATCGTCGAGGCGATCGCGCAGGCGAAGGAGGCGGCTGCCACGGTCGGCTATTTCTCCGCGCACGTCGACATCGCAGTCGAGCGTCCGAGCGAGCGTGCAGCGGCGCCGCTGACGCTGCGCGTCGCGATCGAGCCCGGAGCCGCGACCCGCATCGCGTCGGTTCGCGTCAGCGTGACAGGGCCGGCGCTCGACGATCCGGCCGGCTCGGCTGCGATCGCGAAAGCGCAGCGCGAATGGCTGCTGCCCGTCGGCGATGTATTCCGTCAAGCGGCGTGGAACGCCGCGAAAGCGCGCGCCGTGGCGACGATCGCCGCGAGCCCGTACGCGTCGGCGACGATCGGCGCGAGCGAAGCGCGCATCGATCCCGATGGCGAGATAGCCGATCTCGAGCTCACGATCACAAGCGGCCCGCCGTTTCGCTTCGGCACGCTCGACGTCGAAGGGCTCTCCCGTTACGACGCCGCGCTCGTGACGAACTTCAGCACGATCGAACGAGGCGAGCGCTACGACGAGGCGCGGCTCGACCAATTCATCCGCAGGCTCAACACGTCCGGCTACTTCGCGAGCGTGCAGGCGGCGATCGATCGCGATCCGGCGCATGCCGACGCGGCGGGCGTCCACATCAACGTGATCGAGGCGCCGCCCCGACGCTTCGAAGCGGGCCTTGCGTTCACGACCGACACGCGCTTGCGCGGCAACTTCCGCTATTCCGACGTCAACATCGACCGTCACGCGCTGCAATTCGCCGTCGAAGGCCGCGCCGATGCGAAGATCCAGCGGCTCGACGTGCGCGCGACACGGCCGCCGAAATCCGCCGGCTGGCTCGACAGCTACCGCGCCGGCACCGAGCGCACCGACATTTCGAACCTGACGACGCACACGTACGCGGTCGGCGCGACGCGCGCGACGCTCGAGGAGCGCGACCGTACCGCGTACAGCCTCACCTTCTATGACGACGACCAGCGCCCGGCGAACGACGCAAGGACGCACTCGCGCGCGCTATACGCGGAGATCGAACGGACGTGGCGCAACGTCGACGACCTTCTCGCGCCGACCCGCGGCTACATGATCGACATCCAGCTCGGCGGCGCGGCGCCCGGGCTCGCGACGCGTGCGCTCGCTCGCGGCATCGTCAAGTTCGCCGCGTGGATTCCGGTCGGACGCGTCAACGTCATCAATGTTCGCGCCGAGGCCGGCATCGTCGGTGCCGACACGCGCGACGGCATTCCGTCGGTGCTGCTGTTCCGCACCGGCGGCGACACGACGGTGCGCGGCTACGCGTTCGAAAGTCTCGGCGTCAGGAAAGGCGACGCCATCGTCGGCGGCCGTTATTATGCGATCGCGAGCGTCGAGGCGACGCACTACTTCACGCCGACGTGGGGCGCCGCGGCGTTCGTCGATGCCGGCAACGCGAACGACGACCTCAAGAGCTTCCGGCCGGTGCTCGGATACGGCGTCGGCGCACGCGTGAAGACGCCGATCGGCCCGTTGCGCATCGATGTCGCGTACGGGCAGGACACGCGCGACGTGCGCTTGCACCTGTCGGTCGGATTGACGTTCTGAGGCGCGATGGACGAGCCGAACGCTGCCGCCCCCGCGTTGCGCCGACGCCGCTTCGCGCGCGTCGTGCGTGCCGCACTCATTGCGCTCGTCGTCGTCGTCGCGGCGATCGTCGGCGCAATCGCGTGGCTCACGAGCGAAACGGCGCTGATGCGTGCGCTCGCCGAGCTCACGGCGCGAAGCGGCGGCGCGTTGTCGTTCGAGGGCGCGGCCGGATCGCTGCTGCACGAAATGCGCGCGCGCCGCATCGAATACCGCGACGCCCATGTGCATGTCGTCGCCGATGAGGTGACGTTGACGTGGTCGCCTGCCGCGCTGTGGTCGCGGGAGCTTCGCATCCGCGGCCTCGGCGCGCAGCGAATCGTCGTGACGCTCGAGCCTTCGGACACGCGCGCGTCGCCGCCCGAATCGCTCGCGCTGCCGCTCGACGTGACGGTCGCTCACGCCGGTGTCGCGCGGCTCGAATTGGTCAGCGGCGACGCGGCGCGCGCATTCGAAGGCGTCGCATTCGCGTACGCCGGAGGGCCGACCGTTCATCGCTTCACCGATCTCGCGCTCGTCTCCGATTGGGGCAAGCTCGCCGGCGAGACGACGCTCGCCGCGCATTCGCCGTTCGGCATGCGCGGCGCGTTCGCGCTCACCGCTAGCGAGCATCTTGCACGCGCGGCGGCGAACGTCACGCTCGGCGGAACGCTCACGGCGCTCGACGTGCGGTTCGCCGCGCGCGCGGGCGATGCGACGGCGAATGGACGTGCGAGCGTCGCGCCGCTCGCAGCCCTGCCGCTCGCTGCGGCGATGATCGACATTCACGGTGTGGACGCCGCGCAATTCAATGCCGCGTGGCCACGCACGCTCGTCGACGCGACGCTCGATGCGAAGCTCGATCCGCAAGACCGTTACATCGGCACCCTCGAGGCATCCAACGCGGCGGCCGGTCCGATCGACGCCGGGCGCATTCCGCTCGTCGCGCTCGACGCCCGCTTCGCGTTCTCGCCCAAATGGCTCGAGCTTGACGAGCTCACCGCGAATTTCGGTGCCGGCGGCCGTGCAAGCGGGCGCGCACGAATCGAGCTCGCGTCGTCGGAGCCCCTGCCGCCGAGCGAATGGGACCTTGCCGTGCGCGAGCTCGATCTCGCACGTCTGTACCGGCCGGCGATCGCGACTAAGCTCGGCGGCCGCTTGCGCGCGCACGTCGAGCGCGGCGTCCAGCATGTCGATGCCGATCTCGCACAGGGCGATCGCGCGCTCGCGTTCGTCGCGACGATCGCAGGCGCGAGCGTCGACGTCGAGCGCTTCCGCGCGCGGGCAGGCACAGGCGAGGCGGCAGGCCATGCGAAATTGACGCTGACCGGTGCACGACGTTTCGACATCGCCGCGACGACGACGCGGTTCGATCCATCGCGCTTCTTCGCGACTCCGGCCGCCTCGCTCGACGGCACGATCGACGCAACGGGGCAGCTCGGCTCGCAGTGGAGCGCCGAGGGCCGGGTGACACTGCAACCGACATCGCGCGTGGTCGGGCTCGCCGCGTCGGGAAGTGCGCGCGGGCGCGTGTCGGCGAGCGCGATCGCCGACGCGACGATCGACGCGAAGCTCGGCGATGCATCGCTGCGCGCGAACGGCAGCTTCGGCCGACCTGGCGACACACTTGCATTCAATATCGACCTGCCGCAGCTTGCAACGCTCGCTCCGCTGGTCGGCTCGCGCTGGCCCGCGAGCCTCGCAGGCAGTTGGCGCGCGCGCGGCACGCTCACAGGCGACGCCGACGGTCCGGGCGGCGACGTCACCGCCAGCGCCGAGCGGCTCGTGTACGACGCGTATTCGATCGGCACGCTCGACGTGCGTGCGACGATTGCCGCTGCGCGAGCGCAAGCCGGGGCGAACGTCATGCCCGCCGCACAGAGGCCGCTCGCCGTCGTGCTTGCCGCAACGGACGTGCGCACGCCCGAGGGCCGTTACGCGAAGGCGGGGCTTCGCGTCGACGGCACGCTGACGCATCACGTCGCGAACGTGAGCGTGACGGGCGATGACCTCGATGCAAACGCACGGCTCGACGGCGGTTTCGCCGCGGGCGCGACGCTTGCGGCTGCGCCGTGGAGCGGCACGCTCGCGTCGTTCGACAATCGCGGCGCGTACGCGATGCATCTCGAAGCGCCCGCGCGGCTCGCGTGGGCGCGCGAGCGCATCGAGCTCGGCGAAGCGCGCATCGCGATCGCCGACGGTGTTTTCCGCGTCGCGGGATTCAACTGGCGCGAAGGCAGAATCGACACGCGAGGCACGTTCAACGGCGTGCCCGCGGCCGCCATCGCGCGGCTCGCCGGCGCGCAGCTGCCGATGCGCTCGACGCTCGTGCTCGGCGGGGACTGGGATATCGCCGCCGCTCCGCGGCTTGCAGGAACCTTGCACGTGCGCCGCGAGCGCGGCGATCTGTTCGCGGGTGCTGGTGTGCTCTCCGCCGGCGAAATCGCGCTCGGGCTCGACGCACTGGAGCTCGCCGCAGCGGTCGCGAACGACACCGTCGATGCGAGCGCCATGATGCGCGCGTCGTCATTCGGAACGGCGAGCGCGATGCTTCGCGTCGGCAATGTCGCCGGCGCGAGCGCCGGCGTACTCGCGCCCGACGCGCCGGTCGCTGCGACGCTGAAAGCCGACATCGCCTCTCTGAAGCCGCTGCAGCCGTTGCTCGGCACGACCGCGCTCGTCGACGGCCGCATCGCGGTCGACGGCGAAGCGAAGGGCACACGACGCAATCTCGCTGTATCCGGCTCGCTCGTCGCGAGCGACGTGAAGCTCGCGGCGCCCCAATACGGCGTTCACTGGACGAACGGCCGCGTTCGGGCACGGCTCGCCGGCGGCGTGCTCGCACTCGACGAGCTGTCGCTCGATGGCGGTGACGGTCGTTTCACCGCGAACGGCACACTCGTCGCGTTCCGCCGCGACAGCGCCGCCGGTGTGCCGAACGAGCCGTCGACATCGGTCGCATGGCGCGCCGAGCGCTTTCGCGCGACCAACCGTCCCGACATGCGGCTCGTCGTCGACGGTCGCGGCACGCTCGGCGCTTCGCAGGGAAGACTGTTGCTCAAAGGCGAGTTGAACGCGGTCGAAGGCCGCTTCGAGATCGCGCGCCCGACGACGTCCACGCTGGGACCCGACGTCGTCGTCGCGGGCATTCGCCGCGAGCCGCCTCCGGAGCGCTTCCAGAACATTCCACTCGCGCTCGACGTCGACCTCGACCTGGGCAATCGCCTCGAGGTGACGGGACGAGGTCTCGACGCGCGCCTCGCCGGCCACGTGACGATCGCGACGAGCGTGACCCGGCAGCTCACCGCGCGCGGCTCGATCCGCACGGTCAGCGGGACGTATGACGCATTCGGACAGCGGCTCACGATCCAGCGCGGCCGGCTGATCTTCGACGGACCGATCGACAATCCGGCGCTCGACGTGGTCGCCGTGCGCAGGAATCTGCCGGTCGAGGCCGGCGTCGAGGTGACGGGCACCGTCAATATCCCGCGCGTGCAGCTCGTCTCCGACCCGCCGGTGAGCGACGGCGAGAAGCTGTCATGGCTCGTGCTCGGCCAGGGCCTCGAGCGCACATCGAGCGCCGACGCGGCCGCGCTGCAGGCCGCGGCCGCTACGCTGTTCGGCGACAACCGCGCGCCGATCGGCACGACGCTCGCGCGGCAGATCGGGCTCGACGACATTGCGTTGCGCAGCGCATCGACGACAACGGCGGGCAATGCGGGCGCGCTCGGCGGTCAGGTGCTCGCGGTGAGCAAGCGGCTTTCCGACAAGCTGTACGTCGTCTACGAGCAGGGGCTCACCGTCGCGAACAACGCGCTCAAGCTCGAATACGTGCTCACGCGCAACTTGACGCTTCGTGGCGAGGCGGGAACGGTGTCCGGCGTGGGCATCTACTACCAGCGTTCTTTCGAATAGTCCCCCGACGCGTTGGAGCGGATGGTGGCGCGCCGCTCAACGCTTTTCGAATAATCGCCGGCGTCCTAACGCGTTGGAGCGGACGCTGCCGCGCCGCTCAACGCCGTTACGCCGTCGGCCTGTTGGACGAAAAACCGAGCGTTAAAGGGGAAGACGCGCCACGGCGGTGCCGACGCCTTCGACGACGAGCTGATTGAGCGCACCGTTGAGCTCCTCTGCGCTCAGTATCTGCCACGCCGTCGCCGGGATCTGCTTGCCCTGCTCGGTCCGATACATCGAGTGCACGGCGAGCGGCTGCGCCGCCGCGAGCTTGCCGTCGGCGTTGAACAGCAGCAGCGCGGCGCCGACGTAGGGCGCGATGTAGCGGCGCGACAGCGTTTCCTGGTTCAATGCCATGTCGCGCGGGCCGGGGTCGGCGAACACGCCGATGCCACTCAGGATGTACGGCTGCGACCAATGGCGGAATTCGAGCTTCGCGATCACGATCACCTGCTTCGCCTCGACCTGTTTCGCGACCCCCGCCGCGAGCTGGCCATAAAGTGCGCTCGCCACGCCGTCGTTGATGCTCGCGAGCGGCGTATCGAAGAAGGGCTCGCTGCCCGGCCCGGACACGTCGACGGTCGCGACGATCGCGTTCGGCTTTTTCGCCGTGATCGCGCTCATCGCAGCCGAGGCTGCGAGCTTGTCGCGCGCGTGGCCCGGCTCGGCCTTCGCCACGCCGCGGCCCTTCGTCGCGTTGCGGGCCGACGTCGATTCGCGCTCGATCGTCGTGAGCTTGTCGCCGATGACCGACACGCATGCGATGTCAACGGCGCCCGAGGCGGCGCGCGTCACGAGCACGAGCGCGATCGCAAGCGCGGCGGCCGCTGCGCCGCGATAGGGGGCAGGTGATGAACGCATGGAATTGGCGACGAGTGTGAACGGTGGCGTCGCCGCATACCGGCGCGCGCTCGACCGCCGGTCGCGTCGCGCAACGGCGCACGTGCCACGTATGATATGCCACTCGCGTGGCGGCTTGCCGCGAACGCTTATCGTCCCATCTTCACGAGAATGACTGATACCGGAACCCGATTCACGCTCGAAGTGACGCCGAAGATCCCGCCGCGGATCGGCCGGCTCGCCGAGCTCGCGAACGATCTGTGGTACAGCTGGGATCGGCCTGCGCGGGGACTGTTCGCGCGGCTCGACCCCTCATTGTGGCTCGCCGTCGGCCACAGTCCCAAAGCGATGCTGCAGCAGGTCGACGAGCAGCGGCTCGCCGCCGCCGCGGCGGATCCTGTCTATCTCACCAATTACAGCCGCGTGCTGTCGGCGTACGACACGTATCTCGCTCAGACGGCGCGGCGCATCGGCAGCGAAGGTCTCGCCGACGACGACCTGATTGCATACTTCTGCTTCGAGTTCGGCTTCCACGAAAGCTTGCCGACATACTCGGGCGGTCTCGGCATCCTCGCGGGCGACCATTGCAAGGCGGCGAGCGACGCGCGGCTGCCGTTCGTCGGCATCGGTCTGCTGTACCGGCAGGGTTATTTCCTGCAAACGATCGACGGCGACGGCAACCAGCTGACGACGTACAGGGACGCGGACTTCGCCGCGTTACCGATCGAGCCGGCGCTCGACGCAGACGGACACACGATGCTCGTCGATGTCGAGCTTCCGGGGCGCAAGATCAAGGTGAAGGTTTGGCGCGCGCTCGTCGGCCACGTGCGCCTGTACCTTCTCGACACCGACATCGAGCCGAACAGCGAGCACGACCGCGATATCGGACACCGGCTCTACGGCGGCGACCGCGCAACGCGCATCGAGCAGGAGATCGTGCTGGGCGTCGGCGGCGTGCGCGCGCTGAACGCGCTCGGCCTCGCACCGACGATCTGGCACATCAACGAGGGCCATGCGGCATTCCTCCTGCTCGAGCGCACGCGGCTGCTGATGAAACAAGGCGCGCCGTTTGCGGCCGCGATCGAGGCGGTCGCGGCAAACACGGTGTTCACCACGCATACGGCGGTGCCGGCCGGTCACGATCACTTCAGCGACGAGATGGTCGGCGCGCATTTCGCCGACTATTGCAAGGACACCGGCGTCGAGTTGAGCGCGCTGCTCGCGCTCGGCCACACGCCGCAGAGCCCCGATTTCAACATGACGGCTCTCGCGGTGCGCGGCTCGCGCCATCACAACGGCGTGTCGCGCATCCACGCCGGCGTCAGCAAGGCGATGCTCGCGGATCTGTGGCCGCAAATCCGGCCCGACGAGAATCCGATCGAGTACGTCACCAACGGCGTTCACGTGCTGACGTTCCTCGCCCCCGACTGGCACGACATCTTCGACCGCTTCCTCGGCGTCGACTGGAGCCAGCGGCTGACCGACGCCGACTACTGGACGCGCGTCGAGCGCATTCCCGACGCCATGTTCTGGAGCGTGCGCGAATATCTCAAATCGCAGATGCTCGAGATCGTCCGCCAGCGTGTGCGCGATCAGCTGGTGCGCAATCGCGGCAGCGAATCGCACCTCGATCGGCTTTTCCGCTACGCCGACCCGCGCAATCCGAAGGTGCTGACGATCGGCTTCGGCCGGCGCTTCGCGACGTACAAGCGCTCGACGCTGTTGTTCGAGGATCTCGACGCGTTGAAGCAGATCGCCTGCAATCCCGAGCGTCCGGTGCTGTTCATCTTCACCGGCAAGGCGCATCCGGCGGACACGCCGGGTCAGGACCTGATCCGCCACATCATGCGGGTCGCGAAGATGCCCGACTTCGTCGGTCGCGTGCTGCTGGTCGAGAACTACGATCTGCGGCTTGCGCGGCGGCTCGTCGCCGGTGTCGACGTATGGCTGAACAATCCGATCCATCCGCTCGAGGCGTCCGGCACCTCGGGCATGAAGGCAGCGATGAACGGCGCGATCAACCTGTCGGTGCTCGACGGCTGGTGGGACGAGGCGTACGACGGCAGCAACGGATGGGCGATCAAGCCGGCGTCCGACAAGCTCGACCAGAGCGGACGCAACGAGGACGAGGCGCGAACGCTCTACGAGCTGTTGCAGGACCGCGTCGTTCCGCTTTTCTACGAGCGTAACGGTCTCGCGTATTCGAGCGGATGGGTCGCGATGGCGAAGCACGCGATGGCGAGCGTGCTGCCACGCTTCAATGCGGAGCGGATGCTGAACGAGTACGTGGCGAACTTCTACGCGCCGGCGGCGAAGCGCGGCCGCGCATACAACAGCGACGGCTGCGCCGGCGCGCGTGATGTCGCGGCGTGGAAAGAGCGCGTGCGCGCCGCGTGGCCGCGCGTCGCGCTGCGCCGGCTCGATGCGCCTGCACATCGGATCGTGTTCGGCGAGCGCGCGCACATCGAAGTCGCGCTCAAACTCGATGGTCTCGCGCCGGACGACCTCGCGGTCGAGCTGCTGATGCAGGCCTCGCGCGGCGGCGACGAAGCGCCGGTACAGCGGATGCAGTTCGTCGCGCTCGACCGTACACCCGAGGGCGAGCAGCGTTACGCGCTCGATCTCGCGCCCGACTTCTGCGGCAAGCTCGACTACCGGATCCGCGCGTACCCGCGCCACCCGATGCTCACGCACCCGTTCGAGATCGGGCTCATGAAATGGGTTTGACGCGCTCGTAGAGGCGCGCGTACTCGGCGGCCGAAACGGCCCAGCCGAAATCGCGCGCCATCGCGCACTTTTGCAGGCGCCTCCACGCGCGCTCGTCGCGCCAGACGTCGACGCAGCGCTCGATCGCATCGACCATCGCGTGCTGCGTCGGCTCGGCGAACGTGAAGCCAGTCGCCACGCCGGCGGCGAGCGACTCCGGCCTGCAATCGGTCACCGAATCGGCGAGACCGCCGGTCGCGTGCACGATCGGCGGCGTACCGTAGCGCTGGCTGTACATCTGGTTCATTCCGCACGGCTCGAATCGCGACGGCATCAGGAAGGCATCGGCGCCCGCTTCGATCAGGTGCGCGAGCGACTCGTCGAAGCGGATCTGCACGCCGATGGCATCGGGATGTCGGTGCGCGGCTTGCGCGACCGCAGCTTCCAGATCGCGTTCGCCTTCGCCGAGCATCACGATCTGCGCGGGCAACGCGACGATTCGCTCGGCGGCCGCGGCCACGAGGTCGACGCCCTTCTGCTGCGTCAAACGGCTCACGATGCCGAGCACCGGCACATCCTTGCGCGGCGCGAGCGCGAAGGCGGCCTGCAGTGCCTCCTTGTTGCGCGGCTTGCGCCACAGCGAGCTCGAGCTGTAGCGCGCGGGAATGAACGGATCGGTACGCGGATTCCACGTCGTGTCGTCGATGCCGTTGAGAATGCCGTAGAGATCCGCCTTGCGCCCGGCGAGCAGCCCCTCGAAGCCCATGCCGAGCGGACGCGACTGGATCTCATGCGCATACGTCGGGCTCACCGTCGTGATCGCGTCGGCGTAATACAGGCCCGCCTTCAGTAATGACAGCTTGCCGTAGTACTCGACGCCGTACATCGACCATGACGATGCCGGCAGCCCGAGCGGCTCGAGCCATGCGCGGTCGAACAGGCCGGGGAATGCGAGATTGTGGATCGTCATGATGCTCGCCGTGTATTTCGTGCCGTTCATCGCGAGATACGCCGGCACGAGCCCCGCCTGCCAGTCATGCGCGTGAACGAGCTCGGGGCGCCATGCGAGCGGCGTCGCATTCAACGCGAGCAGCGCCGCCGTGCGGCTCAGCAATCCGAAGCGGCGTGCGTTATCCGGCCAGTCGCGGCCGGTCTCGTCCTGATACGGGCCGCCGCCGCGCGCGTAGAGCTCCGGGCAGTCGACCACATACCCGCGCACCCCCGTCGGCAGCGTCGCCTCGAGAAGACGCGCGCCCGGCAATCCCGCCGTTGCGGCGAGCCGCACGCGCTCGATCGCATCGGGCAGCCCCAACAACACCTGTGGATAGCCGGGCAACAGCACACGCACGTCGACGCCGATGTCGGCGAGCGCTTTCGGTAGCGCCGCGATGACATCGGCGAGCCCGCCGGTCTTCACGAGGCCTGCGCACTCCGAAGCGACGAACAGAACGCGCGGCGTTTTCAAGGATCCGACCGAGAGGCGGACTAGGGAACGCGATAATATCGGCGAAGGTCGGCCGCGACAAAGAAATCGCGTGCCCATGCGAATCGAGCGCGCAACATTTACCGATCGCCGCTTACGGGCACCATGGACAACGCAACGCAACCCTGCGTCGTGCTTGCCGGCGACATCGGCGGCACGAATGCGCGCTTGCGGATGGCGCGCGCGCAAGCGGGGCGGCTCGACGTGCTCGCCGAGCACGCGTACCGCGTCGCCGACTTCGGCGGTCTCGAGCACGCGATCGAGAAGTTCATCGTTCGCGCGCGCGCGGCGCTCGCGACGCCGTTTTCGCTCGATCGCGCCTGCTTCGCCGTCGCAGGACCGATTTCGGATGGCCACGCGAAGCTCACCAACGCCCCATGGACGATCGACGCGCAGGCGATCGCGGATCGCTTCGGCATCGAGCGCGTGAAGCTCGTCAACGATTTCCATGCCGCCGCGGCGGGCATCGGCGAAATCGCGCCGGAGCGCATGCTCGTGCTGCAGCATGGCCTCCCCGCGCCCGCCGCGCCGCGTCTGGTGATCGGCGCGGGCACAGGTCTGGGTGTGGCGTATGCGATTCCCGTTTCGGGCGGCTATCGCGTCGTGCCGGGCGAAGGAGGTCACGTCGGGTTCGCGCCGGCCAATGACGAGCAGATCGAGCTCATCCGCTTCATGCAAGCGTCGTTGGGCCGCGTCACCGCCGAGCATCTGCTGTCGGGGCCCGGCATCGTGCGCCTGTATGCGTTCGCGACCGCGGCCGAGCGCAGCGGAATTCCCGCTGACGTCGAGCGAGAGGGCGCAGCGGCTGTCGCCCGGCGCGCCGAAGCGGATGAGCCCGCCGCGCAGCATGCGCTCGAGCTCTTCGCGGCGATTCTGGGCGCCGTCGCCGGCGACCATGCGTTGTCGGTGCTCGCGTCGGGCGGCGTCTACAACGCCAAGGGCGTGCATTCGGCGTTGATGGCGCGCATGCCCGTCCGCGTCGTGCTCGACGAGCGGCTCGGTCTCGCCGGCGCAGCGCGGCTCGCGCTCGACGACGAAACATAGCGACGCGAGCAGCGAGGTCGGCTCGGGGCGCCAACGCGCCGAGCCCGTACGAGCAATGGCGAGTCGGCGCTCGCGGCCGACAACAATACATCTCGAGAACAAGAGACGGTGCGGAGGCCGCGCGCGCTCAGGCGAGCGCGAACACGACCGCTGCGAGCGGCGGCAGCACGACGCCCATCGATGCTGGCTGGCCTTTCGCCGGCGCCGCACGCGCGACCACTTGTCCCTTGTTGCCGACGTCGCTGCCGCCGTAGAACGTCGAGTCGGTGTTGATCAGCTCGACGTAAGCGCCTGCCGACGGCACGCCAATCAGATAGTCGGTTCGCGCGACCGGCGTGAAATTGATCGCGACCGCCACCGCCGAGCCGTCGCGCGCGAAGCGCAGAAAGCTCACGATCGATCGCTCGGCGTCATCGGCGTCGATCCAGCGGAAGCCCTCGGCGGAAAAGTCGAGCTCGTGCAGCGCGGCGCGCTCACGATGAAGCCGTGCGAGGTCGCGGAACAGCCGCGCGACACCCGCATGCCGCGACTCGTTCGCCTGCGCCCAGTCGAGCTCGCCTCGCTCGCTCCATTCGCGTCCTTGCGCGAACTCGTTGCCCATGAAGTTCAACTTCTTGCCCGGATGCGTCATCTGCCACGCGAGCAGCAGCCGCACGTTCGCGAACTTCTGCCACGCGTCGCCCGGCACCTTGCCGACGAGCGAACCCTTGCCGTGGACGACCTCGTCGTGCGAGAACGGCAGCACGAAATTCTCGGCGTACGCGTACAGCTGTCCGAACGTCAGCAGCCGATGGTGGTGGCGGCGGTGCACGGGATCCTGGCGAATGTATTCGAGCGTGTCGTGCATCCATCCCATGTTCCACTTCATCGAGAAGCCGAGTCCGCCGACATCGACCGGCCGCGACACGAGCGGCCACGCGGTCGACTCCTCGGCGATCGTCACGACGCCTTCGAATCGGCCATGCACCATCGCGTTCAGCTCGCGCAGGAACTCGATCGCCTCGAGGTTCTCGCGGCCGCCGTAGCGGTTCGGCAGCCACTCGCCCGCCTTGCGCGAATAGTCGAGATACAGCATCGAGGCGACGGCGTCGACGCGAAGGCCGTCGAAATGGAACTGGTCGAGCCAGTAATGCGCGCTCGCGAGCAGGAACGCACGCACCTCCGGGCGACCGTAGTTGAACACGTGCGTGCCCCAGTCGGGATGCTTGCCGATGCGCGGGTCCTCGTGCTCGTAGAGCGCTGTGCCGTCGTAGTGCGCGAGCGCGAATGCATCGCCGGGAAAATGGCCGGGCACCCAGTCGAGGATCGCGCCGATGCCGCGCGCGTGCAGGGCGTCGATCAACGCGCGCAGATCATCGGGCTCGCCGAAACGGCTCGTCGGCGCGAAGTATCCGGTCGTCTGATAGCCCCACGACTCGTCGAGCGGATGCTCGGTGATCGGCATCAGCTCGACGTGCGTGCAGCCGAGATCGCCGACGTACGGAACCAGCCGCTCGGCAAGCTCTCGATAGCTGTAGAAGCGACCATCGGGATGGCGCATCCACGAGCCCGCGTGCACTTCGTACACGTTCATCGGCGCGTGCAGCCAGTCGGCGCGCGCGCGACGCGCGAGCCATTCGCCATCGCGCCATGCATGCGCGCTCGGCCGCTCGATCTTCGCCGCCGTGCCGGGGCGCACTTCGAATGCGCGTGCGTACGGGTCGATCTTCGCGAAAACCGCGCCGCTCGCACGGTTGCGAAGCTCGAATTTGTAAAGGGTGCCGGCGACGAGACCGGGTACGAACAGCTCCCAGACGCCACTCGATCCGCGGCTTTGAAGCGGATGCGCTCGGCCGTCCCAGCTGTTCCAGTCGCCGACGACCGAAACGCGCTCGGCGTTGGGCGCCCAGGCGACAAAACGGATCCCCGTCACGCCGTCGACCGTCATCGCGTTCGCGCCCAGCGTGCGGTACGCTTCGAGCAACCGCCCGCTGTTGAAAAGATGAAGATCGAAGTCGCTTACCGTCGGCGCGAAGCCGTACGGATCGAAAAGGTCGGACTCACGGCCCCCGGCTTCGACGCGAAGCCGGAACGGGGGCGATGGCGGCGTCCTGCCACGCCAGACGAACAGATCGGTATCGCTGTCGCGGCGCATCGGCCGCATCGATCCGCTGACGTCGAGCCAGGCCTTCGCCACGCGCGGAAGGAACGCCCGATAGAGGTATGGGCCGCCGTCGCGATGCAACCCGAGGAACGTGTGCGGCTCGTGCAGGCGCGCGCCGAGCAGGCGCTCGCGCATTGCGTCGCCGTCGCGTGCCGTGTCGTCCATCACCGGATCATTATAGGTTGCCGCACTTACGCGCTCGCACGGCTTGCTTCATAGGAGATCGCCATGAACGAAAACGTTCAGCCGCAACCGCTCGACCTGCCTCCGCTCGTCGAAAGCGCGAACCCGTCCGGCGGCGGGCTTGCGCGCAACACGGTTGCCATCGTGCTCGCCGGCGGCCGCGGTTCCCGGCTCGGTCCGCTGACCGACTGGCGTGCGAAGCCCGCGGTGCCGTTCGCCGGCAAGTTCCGCATCATCGACTTCTCGCTGTCCAATTGCGTGAACTCGGGCATCCGCCGGATCGGCATCGCGACGCAATACAAGGCGCAGAGCCTGATCCGCCACATCCAGCGCGGGTGGTCATTCCTCGACGGCCGCTTCAACGAGTTCGTCGAGTTGCTGCCCGCGCAGCAGCGCGTGACCGCCGACTGGTACAAGGGGACCGCCGATGCGGTCTACCAGAATCTCGACATCCTGCGCTCGCACCGCCCCCGCCCCGAGCACGTGCTGATCCTCGCCGGCGATCACATCTACAAGATGGATTACACGCGTCTGCTCGCCGACCACGTGGCACGCGAAGCCGACATGACGATCGTCTGCATGGAGGTGCCGGTCGCCGACGCGCGCGGATTCGGCGTCATGCAGATCGATGAATCGGGCCGCATCATCGGGTTCCAGGAAAAGCCGCGCGACCCGCGCCCGTTGCCGGGCCGCACCGACATCGCGCTCGCGAGCATGGGCATCTACGCGTTCGACGCGTCGTTCCTCTACGGCGAGCTGATCCGCGATGCCGCCGAAAACGCGTCGTCGCACGATTTCGGCCACGACATCATTCCGCATCTGATCGGCGGCGGCTACAAGGTGATCGCGCACCGCTTCGCCGACAGCTGTGTCAACATGATCGAAGACCGGCCGTACTGGCGCGACGTCGGCACGATCGACGCGTTCTGGGAAGCGAATCTCGATCTGACGCACGTGACGCCCGACTTGAATCTCTACGACGAGCAGTGGCCGATCTGGACCTACCAGGAGCAGCTGCCGCCGGCGAAGTTCGTGTTCGACGAGGAAGGCCGCCGCGGTGTCGCTGTCGACTCGCTCGTGTCCGGCGGCTGCATCATCAGCGGCTCGACCGTACGTCGCTCGCTGCTGTTCTCGAGCGTTCGCGTGCACAGCTATTGCGTGATCGAGGATTCGGTCGTGCTCGGCAATGTCGACATCGGACGCAACTGCGTCATTCGCCGCGCGGTGATCGACAAGGATTGCCGCCTCACGCCGGGGACGCGCATCGGCGTCGATCCTGCCGTGGACCGGCTGCGCTTCCACGTAACCGATCGCGGCATCACGCTGGTGACACCCGACATGCTCGGACAGCCGGTCCATCACCTGCCATGAGCCTGCGGGGCCGCCACAAGGGCGAATACCGGAGTGCGCAGCACGGAGGTCGTCAATGACCCCGCCGGCACCGGCTGCCGGCCTCGACTTCGTGCTGGTGTGGCACATGCACCAGCCGGAATACCGCGACGGCGCGAGCGGCGAGTTTCGCGAGCCGTGGGTCTATCTGCACGCGATCAAGGATTACGCCGACATGGCGGCGCATCTCGAGCGCAACGCCGGCATGCGCGCCGTGGTGAACTTCGTTCCCGTGCTGCTCGACCAGCTCGACGACTACGCCGATCAATTCGCGACCGGCAAGCTGCGCGACCCGCTGCTGCGTCTGCTTGCAAAGGAGGACGAGGAGCCGTTCACCAGTGACGAGCGCGCATACGCTCTCGAGCAATGCATCGACGCGAATGGCGATCAGCTGATCGCGCCGTATCCGCCGTACAAACGTCTGCAGGAGCTCGCGCTCGCGGGTGCTGGAAAGGGCCCCGGTGCGCGCGATTATCTTTCCGACCGTTATTTCGCCGATCTCATCACGTGGTATCACCTCGCGTGGATCGGCGAGACCGTGCGCCGCTCCTCGCAGCTGCCCGCCGAGCTGATGGCGCAGGGCGGCGGATTCACCGGCCGCGCGCGGCGCGCGCTGTTCGAGCTGATCGCAACGGTGGTGACCGATGTCGTTCCGCGCTACCGACGGCTCGAGCAAGCCGGCACGATCGAGATTGCGACGTCGCCGGCGTGGCATCCGCTCGCGCCGCTCTTGATCGATTTTGCGTGCGCACGCGACGCGCGGCCGGACGTTCCGCTGCCGCAGGCGCCACGTTACCCGGGCGGACGCGAGCGGCTCGATCACCACATCATCACGGCACTCGAAAGCCATGCGCGCCGTTTCGGTCGCGCGCCCGACGGCCTGTGGCCGCCCGAAGGCGGCGTGAGCGACGACTTCGTGCGTGCCGTCGCTGCGCATCCCGTGCGCTGGATCGCGTCGGGCAGCCAGGTGCTCGCGAACAGCCTTCGCCGCGCCGGCGTCGACGCGTCGAGCGCCGCCGGCGCAACGCATCGACCGTTCCGCCTGCCCGAAATTGCGCCGAACGTGTTGTGCTTGTTTCGCGACGACCACCTGTCCGATCTGATCGGATTCGAATACCGCAAGTGGCACAGCGGCCAGGCCGCCGCGCATTTCGTCGGCGAGCTCGAAGCGATCGCGGCCGCCGCGCCGGCGGGAACGCGGCCGCTCGTCACCGCCATCGTCGACGGCGAGAACGCGTGGGAGTACTACCCGTACAACGGCTTCTATTTCCTGTGCGATCTCTACACGCGCCTCGCGCAGCACGCGATGATCCGGCCGCGCACCTGCCGCGATGTCATCGCGTCGCGCGACAACGCGCTCGTTTCGGGCGCGACCGACAGCACCGGCACGTTGCCGGGGCTGGTCGCCGGCAGCTGGGTGTACGGCGATTTCATGACGTGGATCGGGTCGCCCGACAAGAATCGCGCGTGGGATCTTCTTGCCGATGCGAAAGCGGCGTGCGATGAGGCGCTTGCGAGCGGCCGCATCGAGCCCGAACGACAGGCGGCGCTGTCGCGCCAGCTCGCCGTCTGCGAAGGCTCCGACTGGTTCTGGTGGTTCGGCGACTACAATCCGGCGGCCGCCGTCGCGCGCTTCGACGCGCTGTATCGCGCCAATCTGACGCGCTTGTACGAGATGATCGGCGCGCCGCCGCCTGCTGCTCTCGCGCAACCGGTGAGCGCAGGCAACGCAACCGCCGTATCCGAGGGCGCGATCCGCCGCGCCGCGTAACCGTTTCGATGCCCGACACCGTTGCCCTGCTCTTCGGCGTGCACGCGCACCAGCCGGCCGGAAACTTCCCCGAGGTGATCGGGCACGCGCACGAGCGCTGCTACGCGCCGTTCCTGCGCACGCTGTCCGAGTACCCCGCGTTCAAATTCGCCGTGCACATCAGCGGCCCGCTGCTCGATCAGCTCTCGGAGCTCTATCCCGACGACATCGACCTTCTCGGCGACATGGTGTCGCGCGGGCAGGTCGAGCTCTTCGGCGCCGGTGACACCGAGCCCGTGCTCGCGTCGATTCCGCATCGCGACCGCGTGAGTCAGATCGAGAGCCTTTCGGCGAAGCTCGCGCTTCGCTTCGGCAAGGTGCCGCACGGCGCATGGCTCACCGAGCGTGTGTGGGAGTCGTCTATCGTGCCGGCTCTCGCGCAAAGCGGGATTCGATACGCGACCGTCGACGACTACCATTTCCTGTGCACCGGGCGCGACGCGTCCGATCTCGACGGCTATTTCACGACCGAGGAAGATGGCGCGACGCTCGATATCTTTCCGATCTCGGAAGCGCTGCGCTATCGGATTCCGTTCGCGCCCGCCGATGAAGCGGTCCGTTATCTGGAACAGCTCGCGCGGCCCGGCCGGCCGCGCGCGGCGATCTACTTCGACGACGTCGAGAAGCTCGGCGTCTGGCCGGAGACACACGCGTGGGTCTACGAGCGCCGATGGCTGCGCGATTTCGTCGAGCGTGTGCTCGCCTCGCCGCACGTGCAGCCGATGCATTACGCCGCGTTCCACGAGCGCTCGCGCACCGGCGGCATCGTGTATCTGCCGAGCACGTCGTACATCGAGATGAACGAATGGACGTTGCCGCCGCCGGCGGCGGCGGTGTACGACGCACTCGTGGCCGCCGAGAAGGCCGCCGGGCGCTACGCGGCGCGCAAAGGGTTCGTGCGCGGCGGCATCTGGCGCAATTTCCTGTCGCGCTACCCGGAAGCGAACTGGATGCACAAGCGGATGCTCGCGCTGTCCGCGCGACTTGCCGAAACCGAGCGCGCGAGCGAGGACGCCGAGCTTCGGACGCTGCTGCATCTTGCGCAGGCGAACGACGCCTACTGGCACGGGCTTTTCGGCGGCCTGTACCTGCCGCATTTGCGCCGAGGCGTCTATTCGAGCCTGTTGAAGCTCGAAGCGAAGCTCGATGCGATCGATCCGCGCGCGCCGGTTGAGCGCGTCGACCTCGATCGCGACGGCGACGACGAGCTGTTCCTGCGCACGCGCGAGTTGCAGGTCGCGTTGCGGCTGGACGGCACGGCGGCGATCCGCGAGCTCGATGCGTATGCGCTCGCGCACAACTTCGGCGATACGCTGCGCCGCCATCCGGAGCACTATCACCGCCTCGTCGCCCAACGCGCGTCGACCGAGCATCGCGGTGAGGGCATCGCGTCGGCGCACGAGCGCGTGAGCTTCCGCCATCCGATCGGCGTCGCCGACGTGGCAGCCGATGCCACGCCGCGCGACATCGCGCGCGACACGTGGATCGCGAACGGCAACGCGCCCCAGACGATCGCGTCGTACGTCGAGGCCGCGAACGCGCCCGGCGCATCCGCAGTGTTCGTCGCGCAACTCGACGGCGTACGCATCGAAAAGCGCGTCAAGCTCGAGGCCGATGTGCTCGTCGTCCGTTACGCCGTCGAAGCCGATCACACCGGCGCGCTGCGCACGACGCTCGATCTCGCCATGCCGAGCTGCGGCGGCTCTTCCGGCCGCTACATCGTCGGCGACGACATCCCGTGCGGATTCGGGCAGCCGCTCGATCTCGTCTCGGCCGGCGAGCTCGTGCTCGACGACCGCTGCATCGGCGGCGGCATCGCGCTCCGCTTCGCGCCGCCGGCACGCGTCACCGGCCGGCCGTACCACACGGTGTCGCAGTCCGAACAAGGCTTCGAGCGCATCATGCAGTCGGCCACGCTCGATATCGAGTGGACGATCGAGCCGCCGTCGGCAAGCGTCGAGCTTCGGTTCGCCGTCAAAGCGGATTCCAACCGCGTCGAACGTTAGGAGCCTGTCGGGCTTACTTTCGCGTATGCGTTGCCCGGTCAAAAAGCGCGGATGCAAGGCGCGAGGCGCAGCGAATATCGAGCATATTCGCAAGCCGAGCAACGCCGCAGCCGCGCTTTTTGACGGCAACCCGAAGGGACGGGGCGACTTTGGGCGCATTTCGGCGTTGCTCGCCCTCACCGTACTATCGGTACGCCTTCGGGCTCACGCCTTGAACTGCGCCCAACTCGCCTCCGTCGCATACGCGAAAGTAAGCCCGACAGGCTCCTAGCGCATCCAGGGCGCAGCCAACTGCGTGTCGACGCCGTAACGTGCGATCGCGTCGGCAACGACGCTGCGCTCAACCGCGCCTTCGCCGGCGAGCGCATCGAGCGCGGCGACGACGATGTCGCGTCGGGACACTTCGAAGAACTTGCGCAGCTCCGCTCGCGTGTCGCTTCGCCCGAAGCCGTCGGTGCCGAGCACCGTCATTTGCGCTTCGACGTACGAGGCGATCAGTTGCGGATATGCGCGCACGTAGTCGGTTGCGGCGACGATCGGCGCGTCACCGGCAAGGCAGCTGTCGAGATGGCTCGATCGGGGCTCGCGCTCGGGATGCAGCCGGTTGTCGCGCTCGACTTCGCGCGCCTCGCGCGCAAGCTCGGCGAAGCTCGTCACACTGAACACATCGCTCGCCACACGCCAGTCGTCGGCGAGCATCTGCGCGGCCGCGATCACCTCGCGCAGGATCGCGCCCGAGCCGACCAGCCGCACGTGGCCGCGGCCGCCCTCGAACGCGTGTCCGCCGACGCGGTACATCCCTTTGACGATGTCGTGCGCGACCCCTTCGGGCATCGACGGCTGTGGGTAATTCTCGTTGCCGACGGTGATGTAATAGAAGACGTCCTGCTGCTGTTCGATCATCTGCCGCGCCGCATGATCGACAATCACCGCGAGCTCGTACGCGAACGCCGGATCGTACGCGCGAGCGTTCGGCACCGTGGCCGCGATCGCGTGGCTCGAGCCGTCCTGATGCTGCAGGCCTTCGCCGGCGAGCGTCGTGCGGCCGGCGGTGGCGCCGATCAGGAATCCGCGCGCGCGCTGGTCCGCTGCGGCCCAGATCAGGTCGCCGACGCGCTGGAAACCGAACATCGAGTAATAGATGTAGAAGGGCAGCATGGCGACGCCATGGGCGCTGTAAGAGGTCGCAGCCGCGGTCCACGACGACAGCGCGCCCGCTTCGGTAATGCCCTCCTCGAGCAGCTGGCCCTCGGTCGTCTCGCGGTAGTAGAGCATCGACGCCGCGTCTTCCGGCTCGTAGAGCTGACCGACCGGCGAATAGATGCCGACCTGTCGGAACAGGTTCGCCATGCCGAACGTGCGCGCCTCGTCGGCGACGATCGGCACGATGCGCGGCCCGAGCGCCTTGTCCTTCAGCAGATTGCCGAGCAGGCGGACGACCGCCGTGGTCGTCGACATCTCGTGGCCGTCGGCGGCGAGCGCGAAGTGCGCGTAATCGGCGAGCGGCGCAATCGCGATGGACGGCGAATCGCGACGGCGTGCGGGCAGCAATCCGCCGAGCGTCTTTCTGCGCTCGCGCAGATACTGCATTTCGCGCGAGTCGCCGGGCGGCGCGTAGAAGCGCATCGCTTCGACGTCGGCATCCGACAGCGGCAGCGCGAAGCGGTCGCGAAAATCGCGCAACACGTCGACGTCGAGCTTCTTCTGCTGATGCGACGTCATCCGCGACTGGCCGGCGGCGCCCATGCCGTAACCCTTCTTCGTCTTGGCGAGGATCACCGTCGGCTCGCCCTTGTGCTCGAGCGCTGCCGCGTACGCCGCGTGCAGCTTGCGCAGGTCGTGTCCGCCGCGCTTCAGCGCATCGATCTCCGCGAGCGACAGGTGCGCGACCAGCGCGCGCAGCTCCGGATCGAGATTGAAGAAGTGCTCCTGGTTGTACGCGCCGTCGTTCGCGCCGAGTGTCTGGTACTCGCCGTCCACCGTCGCCGCGAACCGGCGCAGCAGCGCGTGATGCACGTCACGCGCGAACAGCGGATCCCAGTCCGAGCCCCACAGCACCTTGATCACGTTCCAGCCGGCGCCCGTGAACAGCGCTTCGAGCTCCTGGATGATCTGGCCGTTGCCGCGCACCGGGCCGTCGAGCCGCTGCAGGTTGCAGTTGATGATGAACGTCAGGTTGTCCAGCCGCTCGCGCGCGGCGAGCGTCAGCGCGCCGGTCGACTCCGGCTCGTCCATCTCGCCGTCGCCGAACACGCCCCAGACGTGGCGCTCGCGCGTCGCGGCGATGCCTCGATGCTCGAGATAACGCATGAACCGCGCCTGGTAGATCGCGCTGATCGGACCGATGCCCATCGAGCCGGTCGGAAACTGCCAGAAGTCCGGCATCAGCCACGGATGCGGATACGACGACAGGCCTTTGCCGGCGACTTCCTGCCGGTAGTTCGCGAGCTGCTCCTCGCTCAACCGGCCTTCGAGATACGCGCGCGCGTAGACGCCCGGCGCCGAGTGCGGCTGGAAGAACACGAGATCGCCGCCGAATGCATCGCCGGCGGCGCGAAAGAAATGGTTGAAGCCGACTTCGAAGATCTCGGCGGCCGACGCGTAGCTCGCGATGTGACCGCCCAGCTCGCCGTACGCCTTGTTCGCGCGAACGACCATCGCGAGCGCGTTCCAGCGAACGATCGACGTCAGCCGTTCCTCGAGCGCGAGGTCCCCGGGATACGGACGCTGCTGCTCGAGCGGGATCGTGTTCTGGTACGCGGAGTACGGCGGCACGCGGGCGACGATGCCCATCTGCTGCGCCTGCCTCTCGAGCTGCTTCAGCAGAAAGAGGCCGCGCTCATGCCCTTCGGCCCGCACGACGCCCTCGAGCGCGTCGAGCCATTCACGCGTTTCCTGTGGATCGCTGTCCTCGATCTCGGCGCGATGCGCGCCGGGCAACGCGGACAGCGGAGCGTCCCGTGCGGTCATGGAAGCCTCGTCGACGGGAAACCGAAAGGCGGGGAGCGCTACGACTTCAGCAAAGCGGGCGCGCCCGACAGGAGTCGAACCTGTGACCTTTGGCTTCGGAAACCAACACTCTATCCAACTGAGCTACGGGCGCGAACCCTCTATTTTACGCCGTGCACCGACACGGCGCCACCGCGCGTTTACCCGGTCCGTAGCCGCCCGGTATAATCGAAAGTTGACAAAAACACGGCAGCGTCGGTTTGCAACGATGCAACCGCCGATCTTCCGACCCGACGCTCGCCCGCGACTTCCGGATCTCAGGACCGCCCATGCAGACGCAGCCGCACGCCTCGCCGATCCAGAACTGGAAGCAGCTCGTCGTCGTTGTTGCGGTCGCGTTCGTCGTCCCGATCGCGGTGATCGCGATCGTCACGCAACTGGTCACCGGCACCGAGCGCGTGAGCGCCGATGACCACGGCACGATCGAGCGCATCAAGCCCGTCGGCAACGTCTTGCTCGCTGCGCCGAGCGGACCGAAGGGGCAGATGACCGGCGAGCAGGTCTACACGCAAGTGTGCAAGACGTGCCATGAAGCAGGCCTCGCCGGAGCGCCGAAGGTCGGCGATGCAGCCGCATGGACGCCGCGGATCAAGCAGGGCGACAAGACGCTGTTCGCGCACGCGGTCGAGGGCATTCGGGCGATGCCGGCCAAAGGCGGCAATCCCGACCTCGAACCGGTCGAAGTGCAGCGCGCCGTCGTCTTCATGGCGAACAAGTCGGGCGCGAACCTGAAGGAGCCTGCGGCGCCCGCGAAAGCGGCGGGTGGCGATCGCAGCGGCGAACAAGTCGTCGCGGCCACGTGCGGCAAGTGCCACACGACCGGAGAAGGAGGCGCGCCGAAGATCGGCGATCGCAGTGCGTGGCTCCAGCGTGCGAAGCGCGGCTTGAACAGCGTGTATCAGTCGGCGCTGAAGGGGCACGCCGGCATGCCGGCACGCGGCGGCATGGCGGAGCTTTCCGATGTCGAAGTCAAGCGCGCCGTCGAATTCATGTTGAACTCGGGCGCGGCGAGCGCGCCTGTCGTCTCAGCAAGCGCGGCCGCAGCACCGACACCGGCGGCGCCTGTCGCGGCAACAGCAGTTGCGAGCAAGGCGGCGGACGGCAAGAAGATCTACGACACGACGTGCGCGGCTTGCCATGCCGCCGGCCTCGTCGGCGCGCCCAAGTTCGGCGACAAGGCCGCATGGGCGCCGCGGCTCAAGCAAGGCATGGACGCGCTGTACGCAAGCGCGCTCAAGGGCAAGAACGCGATGCCGCCGAAGGGCGGCAACACGACGCTCGGCGACGCCGACGTCAAGGCGGCCGTCGATTACATGGGCGCGGCTGCGAAGTAACGGAGAAAAGCAGGGGCCGACTCAGCGGCGGTGCGCCGCGCCGTCGGCGCTTATAAGAGCGTCAACCGATCGCGAGCGACGTCGACGCTTCGCTCGGCTGCCCCGCGTCGTCGTCGCCGCGATTCTCGTGGCGCTCGCTCGCGAGCTGCGACAGGTAGTCGGCGGTAACGTCGCCGGTGATGTACTTGCCGTCGAAGCACGACGCCTCGAACTCGGTGAGCTTCGGATTGGCGGCGCGCACGGCGTTCTTCAACGCGTCCAAGTCCTGATAGATCAGCAGGTCGGCACCGATCTCGCGGGCGATCTCGGCCTCGGTGCGGCCGGTCGCGACGAGCTCGCGCTGGTTCGGCATGTCGATGCCATAGACGTTCGGAAAGCGCACCGGCGGTGCAGCGGAGGCGAAATAGACCTTGCGCGCGCCCGCTTCGCGCGCCATCTGCACGATCTCGCGCGATGTCGTGCCTCGCACAATCGAGTCGTCGACCAGAAGGACCACCTTGCCCTTGAACTCGATGCCGATCGGATTGAGCTTCTGCCGCACGCTCTTCTTGCGCAGCGCCTGGCCCGGCATGATGAACGTGCGGCCGATGTAACGGCTCTTGACGAAGCCCTCGCGATACGTGAGGCCGAGGTCGTTCGCAAGCTGCAGCGCAGAGGCGCGGCTCGAGTCCGGAATCGGAATCACGACGTCGACGTCAGCGGCCTCGGCAATGCGCCTGATCTTCTTCGCGAGCTCGTGCCCCATGTGCAGCCGCGCTTCGTAAACCGATGCGCCGTCGATGACCGAGTCCGGCCGCGCAAGGTAGACGAATTCGAATATGCACGGACGCAGCACGGGCTTTTCGGCGCACTGACGCGCGTGGAACTTGCCGGTCAGGTCGACGAAGATCGCCTCGCCGGGCGCGACATCGCGCAACAGCCGGAAGCCGAGCGCTTCGACGGCGACCGATTCGCTCGCCGCCATGTACTCGGTGCCGCCCATCGCCTCGTTCACGCCGATGCATAGCGGCCGGATGCCGAACGGATCGCGAAATGCGACGAGCCCGTAACCCGCGATCATCGCGACGACCGCGTACGCGCCGCGGCAGCGCTTGTGCACGCCGGCGACCGCGCGGAAGATCGCGTCGGCGTCGAGGCGCGCGTGGTGCGCCGCGCGCTCGAGCTCGAGCGCGAGCACGTTCAGCAGCACTTCCGAGTCGGAGTTCGTGTTGACGTGGCGGAAGTCGTGCTGGAAAAGCTCGCGCTTCAACGCTTCGCTGTTCGTCAGGTTGCCGTTGTGGCCGAGCGTGATGCCGAATGGCGAATTGACGTAGAAGGGCTGCGACTCGAGCGCGGAGAACGCGGAGCCCGCCGTCGGATAGCGACAGTGCGCGATGCCGGCGTGGCCGACGAGATCGCGCATGTTGCGCGTGCGGAACACGCTCTGCACCATGCCCGGTCCCTTGAACATGTGGAACATCGCGCCTTCGCTCGTCACGATGCCCGCCGCGTCCTGGCCGCGATGCTGGAGCAGCAGCAGGCTGTCGTAGAGCAGCTGGTTGACCGGCGTATGCGCGACGATGCCGACGATTCCGCACATGGCGCTATTTGGCCGCGGCGACGATGCCGCTGTAGCCCTCCGCCTTCAGCTTCGCGCGCGCATCGCCCGCCGCGTCGCGCGACGGATACGCACCGACACGCACGCGCCACAGCGTGCCGCGGCTCGTCTGCACGGCCTCGGTGAACGCCGGATAACCGGCGCGCTTCAATTTTCCGACCAGCGAGTTCGCACCCTTGTCGTCGGCGAACGCGGCGAGCTGAACGACAAAGCCCTGCTCGTTCGTTGCGCTCGCAGCCGCGCCTTTCGCGGGCGCTGCCGACGTCGCGGCGGCCGTCGATGCAACCGGTTCCGGCTTCGGCGGCTCGGTCTTCGTCGGTGCGGCTTTCGCGACGACGGCCGGCTGCACCGGCTCGGGCTTCGCGTCCGAAGCGGCTCCCGCCTTCTCAGCCGGAGGAACGGCAGGCGGCGTGGGCGGATGAGCGGGGGGCGCGAGCACGCGTTGTTCGACGTCGCTGATCGACTTCGGCGCGATGGTGTTGTCCGTCGCGGCCGGTGACGGCGCAACGGCCGCATTGCGAGCGGGTGCCGATTGCGATGACGGCAGCGCTTTGGTGTCCGCCTTCGGTGCTTGCTCGCCTTTCGCGCCGCTCAACCGGTTGACGAACTTGCTGTCATCGACCGGCGGGATCTGCACGGACACCTCGTCGCCGAGCGGGCGCGGCTCGCGCTCGAGCAGCATCGGCACGAGGATCGCGGCGGCGAGCGCGAGCACGATCGCGCCGACGAGCCGGCGGCGCGCCTTGCGTTTGAGCTCGTCGACGGCGGCGTCGTCGGGTTCGGCGAGTCGTTCAGCCATGCCGGAGCTTAAGTCCCGGATCCCGACCTCGCCGCGGCAAGCGCCGCCGCAACGGTCAGGAATGATCCAAAAACGATAATTCTATCAGCTTCGTCCGCTTCGCCTCGCGCCGCAGCAAACGCGGCGGCGATGTCGTCGTGCGCAACGACGGCCTGCGGCGGCACGCCGGCGCCGATCACCGCGTCTCGCATCCGTGCGGCGCTCGCGCCGCGCGGGCCAGGCAGCGGCGCGACGTGCCATCGTTCGATGCGCGGCTTCACCGCGGTCACGACACCGGCGATGTCCTTGTCGGCCAACATGCCGACGACGGCGTGCGTGCGTGGATGAAATCCCATGTCGCCGAGCGTGGCGGCGAGCGCGCGCGCCGCGTGCGGATTGTGCGCGACGTCGAGAACGATCGTGGGCCGTCCTGGCAACACGTGGAAGCGCCCGGCGAGCTCGACGGCGGCGAGCCCGTCGCGCACGGCCGACGCCGGTATGCCGAGCCGATCGCGCAACAGGTCGACGACGACGAGCGCGCTTGCCGCGTTCGCAAGCTGATAGCGGCCGCGAAGCGCCGGCATCGGCAGACTGTAGCGGTTGCCGCGCGGTCCTCTGAAACGCCATTGCGCCGGCGATTCGACGACGTAATCGAAATCGCGGCCGATCACCGCGAGCGGTGCGCCGATCTCGCTCGCACGATCGACGAGCGAGCGCGGTGGATCGCGATCGCCGCACACGGCCGGTCGACCCGGGCGGAAGATGCCCGCTTTTTCGGCACCGATGTGCTCGCGCGTCGCGCCAAGGTATTCGACATGATCGATGTCGACGCTGGTGACGACCGCGACGTCGGCATCGACGACGTTGACCGCGTCGAGCCGTCCGCCGAGCCCCACTTCGAGAATCAACGCGTCGAGCGCGGCGCGCGCGAACAGCCACAGCGCGGCGAGCGTGCCGTACTCGAAGTACGTGAGCGGCGTGTCGCCCCGAGCGTCCTCGACCGCATTGAAGGCAGCGACGAGATCGGCATCGGCGGCCGGTTCGCCACCGATGCGCACGCGCTCGTTGTAGGCAAGCAGATGCGGCGACGTGTACAGGCCGGTCCGATGCCCGGCGCGCAGGAAGATCGCCTCGAGCATCGCGCACGTCGAGCCCTTGCCGTTGGTGCCGCCGACGGTCACGACCGGACAATCGATCGCGATGCGCATCCGCGAACCGACGTCGCGAACGCGCTCGAGCCCCATCGCGATCGGCTTCGGGTGCTGGGTGTCGACGTAGGCGAGCCAGCCGGCGAGCGTCGACGGACGGTTCGACATCGGCGCCAGAAGCGTCAGCTCGCGGGCGCGGGCTGGCGCGTCATCAGCGCGAGCAGGCGCGCGAGCTCATCCTTCAGTTGGCGGCGGTCGACGATCATGTCGATCGCGCCCTTGTCGAGCAGGAATTCGGCGCGCTGGAAGCCCTCGGGCAATTTCTCGCGCACCGTCTGTTCGATCACCCGCGGGCCGGCGAACCCGATCAGCGCGCCCGGCTCGGTGAGCACGAGATCGGCGACGAACGCGAATGACGCCGACACGCCGCCCATCGTCGGGTCGGTGAGGATCGACACGAACGGCAGCCGCGCCTTGGTGAGCTCCTGCAGCACCGCCGTCGTCTTGGCCATCTGGAACAGCGAGTTGACGCCTTCCTGCATGCGCGCGCCGCCCGAGGCCGAGATGCAGACGAACGGCACGCGGTTCTCGTAAGCGACGCGCACGCCGCGCACGAAGCGCTCGCCGACGACCGCGCCCATCGACCCGCCCATGAACGCGAACTCGAACACCGCGAGCACGAGCGGTACGCTCTTGACGCTGCCCTGCATGACGACGAGCGCGTCAGTCTCGCCGGTTTCCTCGAGCGCCGCCGCAAGTCGATCCGTGTATTTCTTCGTGTCCTTGAACTTCAGGATGTCGATCGGCACGACTTCGAGGCCGATCTCGAAGCGCCCTTCGGGATCGAGCAGCTGCTCGATGCGTTCTCGCGCGCCGACGCGCTCGTGATGGTTGCACTTCGGGCAGACATAGAGGTTGTTCTCGAGATCGGTCCGGTAGAGCACCGCCTCGCATGAGGCGCACTTGATCCACAACCCCTCGGGCACCGTCGCCTTGCGAACGCCGGGCGTGGCCTTGATGCGCGGCGGCAGCAGCTTCTGCAACCAGCTCATGGGCGTGTCTTTCGTTCGTCCTGAGCCCGTCGAAGGGCGTCCCGAGGCTGTCGGAGGACGAGCGGATTTGACATGCGTGCGATCAGCGCCATCATGCGGCACGCTTGTGCATCGCGTCGAGCGCGGCGCGGATGCCGGCGAGCCACGCACCGGCTCGCGCGGCTGCATCCGCCGGCGCGCCCGCCTCCATTTCCTGGATGATCCGGCTGCCGATCACCACCGCGTCGGCATGCACGGCGATCGCCTGCGCGCTCGCCGCGTCGCGAATGCCGAAGCCGACGCCAACCGGCAGCGCGACGTGCTGGCGGATCTCGGCGAGCTTGCGCGCGACGTCCGACGTGTCGAGGTGGCCGGCGCCGGTCACCCCTTTCAACGATACGTAATAAACGTAGCCGCGCGCGAGCCGGCCGACCGCCGCGATCCGCGACGACGGCGTCGTCGGCGACAGCAGGAAGATCGGCGCGAGACCGCGCGCATCGAGCAACGCGGCGAATTCGGTCGATTCTTCGGGCGGATAGTCGACGACGAGCACACCGTCCACGCCGGCCGCTTGCGCGCGATCGGCGAACACCTTCGCACCCATCGCTTCGATCGGATTCGCGTAACCCATCAGCACGACCGGCGTCGATGCATCGTCGTGGCGGAATCGTTCGACCATCGCGAGCACGTCACGCAATCCGACGCGCTGCGCGAGCGCCCGCTCGGAGGCGCGCTGGATGACCGGCCCATCGGCCATCGGATCCGAAAACGGCACGCCGAGCTCGACGATATCCGCGCCGCCCGCAACGAGCGCGCGCATGACCGGTACGGTAAGCGCCGGTGACGGATCGCCGGCGGTCACGTACGGAATCAGCGCCGTGCGCCGCTCGCTGCGCAACCGTGCGAACGTCGCGTCGATACGGCTCATCGCGTGCGCTTCGCCGGGTCGCACTCCGGCCGGCAATAGAAGTGCAGACCCGTGCGCTCGGCGACGGTGTTCATGTCCTTGTCGCCGCGGCCGGACAGATTGACGAGTAGGATCGCCTCGCGCGCAAGTGTGGGCGCGAGCTTGGCCGCGTACGCGAGCGCGTGCGACGACTCGAGCGCCGGAATGATGCCTTCGGTGCGGCAGCACGTGTGGAATGCGGCGAGCGCTTCGTCGTCGGTGATCGTCACGTATTGCGCGCGATGCGTGTCCTTGAGCCACGCATGCTCCGGTCCCACGCCCGGGTAGTCGAGTCCCGCCGACACCGAATGCGTTTCGACGATCTGGCCGTCGTCATCCTGCAGCAGGTACGTGCGATTGCCGTGCAGCACGCCGGGTCGACCGGCCGTGAGCGACGCCGCATGATGGCCGGTTGCAATGCCCTCTCCCGCCGCTTCGACGCCGATCAGCTTCACGCCCTCGTTCGCGATGTACGGATAGAAGATCCCCATCGCATTCGATCCGCCGCCGACGCATGCGATGACGGCGTCGGGCTGCCGCCCCGCAGACTTGGGCATCTGCTCGATGCACTCGCGGCCGATCACGCTCTGGAAGTCGCGCACCATCATCGGATACGGATGCGGCCCCGCGACGGTGCCGATGATGTAGAACGTCGTCTCGACGTTGGTGACCCAGTCGCGCATCGCTTCGTTCAGCGCGTCCTTCAACGTCTTCGAGCCCGACTCGACGGGCACGACTTTCGCGCCGAGCAGCGCCATGCGGAACACGTTCTGCGCTTGGCGCTTCACGTCCTCCGAACCCATGTAGACGACGCATTCCATGCCGAAGCGCGCGGCGACCGTCGCCGCCGCGACGCCATGCTGGCCGGCGCCGGTCTCGGCGATGACGCGCGGCTTGCCGAGCCGCTTCGCGAGCAGCGCCTGGCCGATGCAGTTGTTGATCTTGTGCGCACCGGTATGATTCAAGTCCTCCCGCTTGAGCCAGATCTGCGCGCCGCCGAGTTGCTGCGACCACCGCCTGGCGTGATAGACAGGCGACGGCCGGCCGACGTAGTGCTCGAGCTCGTCCTCGAACTCGGCGACGAAGTCCGGATCGTTGCGATAACGCGCGTATTGCGACTTGAGTTCGTCGAGCGCGCGGATCAGCGTCTCGGCGACGAATACGCCGCCGTACGGGCCGAAATGCCCGCGCTCGTCGGGAAGGTTGTACGGAACGTCACCCATCTGCATTGCGCACGGCCTCGATGAACGCGGCGATCCGCGCCGGATCCTTGACGCCCTTGACGGCCCTGCCATCGGCGCCGACGACCTCTACGCCGCTCGACACGTCGACGGCCCACGGATGCACACGCCGGATCGCGTCGCCGACATTTTCGGCGGTAAGCCCTCCGGAGAGCACAAGCGGCCGCGCGAGCCGCCGCGGCAGCATATTCCAGTCGAACGGCTGCCCGGTGCCGCCGGGCAAGCCACCCGAAGGCGGCGCATCGAACAGCCAGGCGGCCGCATCCGCGTAGCGGGCCGCATATTCTACCAGCCGCGATTCGCCCGTCCCTGCGGCAACCGCGATGGCCTTCACGTACGGCCGCCCGAACGAGCGGCATAGCGCCGGATCTTCGGCGCCATGAAACTGCAGCATGTCGAGCGGCACGGCGGCGAGCGCCGCGCGCACGTCGGCGGGCGACGGGTCGACGAACAGTCCGACGAGCGTAATGAACGGCGGCAGCGCGTCGGCGATCTCGCGAGCGCGCGCATGCTCGACGACGCGCGGCGTGCCCGGCCAGAACACGAGCCCGATCGCGTCAGCGCCGGCGTCCGCCGCGGCGCGTGCGTGCGACGCCTCGCGCACGCCGCAGATCTTCACCCGCGTGCGTCGCGCGCTCACAGGGCGAGCGGCAACACGATGGGACGCCGCGTCGGCGGCAGCTTCCATCCGGCGTCGTAATCGGCACCGGTGAAGTACAGCCCGTCGGCGGCGAACGTCGGCGCCGCGCGCGTGCGATCGCGACCGGCGATGAGCTCGCCGATCCACTGCGGGCGCTGCTTGCCGGCGCCGATGTAAACGAGCGCGCCGACGATGTTGCGGATCATGTGGTGGAGAAACGCGTTGGCGGAGAAATCGAAGCGCACGACACCGTTGCACGGTTCGATCGACGCCACAGCGAGTGTTTTCACCGGCGATTTCGCCTGACACTCGGCCGCGCGGAACGCCGAGAAATCGTGCGTGCCGATGAGCGCACGCGCCGCGCGGGCCATCGCGTCGATGTCGAGCGGCCGATGGTACCAGCCTGCGCGACCCGCGAGCAGCGCCGGCCGAACGGGCGCGACGACGAGCAGATAGCTGTAGTGCCGCGCGGTCGCGGCAAAGCGCGCATGAAAATCCGCCGTGACGTCGTGCGACCATTGCACGGCCATCGACGCGGGCAGGTTCGCGTTGACGCCGCGGACCCAGGCAGACGACGGCCGTTCGACAGCCGTGTCGAAATGCACGACCTGCATCGTCGCGTGAACGCCGGCATCGGTGCGCCCGGCGCAGAGCGTCGAAATGCGCTCGGCGGCGATCACGCCGAGCGCGCGCTCGAGTGCGTCCTGCGCGCCGCGGCCGTCGGCTTGCGACTGCCAGCCGGTGAAGCCGGTGCCCGCGTATTCGACACCGAGCGCTATGCGCATCGCGTCAAGAAAAAAACAAGACGGCGGATCGTTCGACCCGCCGCCCGTTGTTGCCGCACTCTCGCGGGGTCAGCCGAGCTTGGTCAGCAGCGACTGCGCCTCGGCCTTCTGCTGGTCGTCGCCTTCGTGCAGCACTTCCTGCAGGATCTCGCGCGCGCCCTCGACGTCGCCCATCTCCTGATACGCCTTCGCGAGATCGAGCTTCGTGGCCGCGTCGTGCCATTGTCCGTCGAGCACCGACGGCGTCGGATCCTCGAACGTCGACTTCTCCGGATCGAACGACAGGTCGAGCTTGTCGAGCTCGATCGCCGCCTGCGGCCGTGCAAGCGACGGCGCGGCGGCCGTCGCCAGCGCGGGTTCGGGCTGGGGCTTCGGAGTCGCGGCGCGCAACGGCGCCGGCTTGTCGGCGTCGTCGAGCTTGAAGTCGAGATCCCGCGGTTGAGCCGCGGGCCTCGGCGACGGTGCGCTCGGCATCAGGCCCGCATTCGCCGCGGTCTTCGCCTTGTCGATCGCGCTGTCCGCGCCGGAGACGAGCGAGCTTGCGCTCGCGCGCGCGGTCTTCTCGAGCTCGCTTTGTGCGCCGGCGAGGATCTCCATCGGCGATTTGGGCTTCGCACCCGACGTCGGCGAAATCGAGATCTCGTCGTCGAGCTTGAAGTCCATGCCCGTTTCGCCGAGCGCCGGTGCAACGTCGTCGGGAACAGGCGGTCGCGCCACCGCGGACGTCAGCTCCGGGGGCATCGCGAACGACTGCGTATCGCCGGCGGGCATCATGCCGTCCTTCGACGCAGCCGCTCCGGCGGCCGCGCTCGCCGCCGCTGCGGCCGCTGCCGCGCCTGCGCCGCTATCGGCAAACATCGGGTTGTTCGGATCGAGCTGGCGCCCGAGTGCGACAGCCTTCTGCCACGTCTCGCCGTGACCTTGCGACACGGAGTACAGCTCGGCGGCGACCGTCTCGAACGCAGACGGCTTGTTGTGCTGCGCGTGGATCTCGAGCAGCTTCAGATAGATCTCCTGGCGCTGCGGGTCCTTCTTCAGCGCGTCCTTCAAGATCTCCTCGGCTTGCGCATCGCGTCCGTAGGCGAGATAGACCTCGGCTTCTGCGATCGGATCGACTTCATCGGTATCGATGTTGCCGAGCCCTTCGCGGCTGAAGTCGCTCGCGAGCGAGTTGTCGCCGGTATTGACGACGCCGCCGCCGGTCGAGCCGAACACGGTGTTCGTCTTGATGTCGGTGCCCGAGATGATGCTGTCCTCGAACTTGGTCGTCTTGCGGCGACGCGCGGCGACGAGCGCTGCGATGCCGCCCAGCACCGCAAGCGCACCGGCGCCGATCGCCCAGCTCGGCGTGCTCGACAACAGGTCGTCGATGAACGACGGCTCGGGCTTCGGCGCGGCCGCTTTGGCGGGCGCTTTCGCCGGCGTCTTCGGCGCTTCGGCCGTCGGCGCCTCAACCTTCGGCGCCTCAACCTTCGGCGGCTCGGCCTTCGGCGGCTCGGGCGCCTTTATCGGCTCGGCCGCTTTCGGCTCGGGCGCTTTCACCGGTTCGGCGGCCTTCGGTTCCGGCGCCTTTGCCGGCTCGACCTTCGCGGGCTCCGGCGCCTTTGCAGCCGGCGCGGGCGCGACCGTGATCGGCGTCGCGGCCTTCGGAGGCTCCGCTTTGCCCTTCGTCGCATCCGCCTGCGTCTGCAACTGCGCCATCGACGGATTCTTGAGCTCGACTGCGCGCTGCAGGTCCTTCAGCGTCTTTTCCAGATCGGCGATGCGCTGCTGCGCTTCCTTCAGCGACTTGTCGCGCGCGACCGCTTCCTCGGCGGCGCCTGCCGCACTCTTGCCTTGCCCCGCTTCACGCGAGACGCGCAATTGGTCCCGGCCCGCGGGCGCCGCGGGCGTTTTCTCCTCGACCGCTGTGCCGATGCGCCCTCCGGCGGCCCGGCCGGCAGCGCTTTCGGCGCTCGGTGCGGCGGCCGCGACACGGTCGCGATACGTGCGCCAGTCGCCCGCTTGCACGCGCACGACCTTCGTCGCCTCGCCCGGCGTCGTCGACGCCGCTTCGTCGGCCGACGGAATCGCCATGATCGCGCCGGAGCGCAGACGGTTCATGTTCTTGCCGTCGAACGCGGCCTGGTTGCTGTTGAACATCGCGACGAGCATCTGCTCGAGCGTGACCGCGTCGGACTTGTATTGCGTCGCGATCTTCGACAGCGTGTCGCCGCGCTTGACGGTGTACGAGTCGCCGGCTTGCCCGCGTGCTTCCGGCGCGACGCCCGCGGGCGCTGCCCGCGTCGTCGCGGCCCCCGGCCGCACCGGTGTCACCGGTTCGACCGCGGCAGTGGCTTGCGGAATGCCGGGCGGATCGAGCAGGAACGTGTATGCGCGCACGACGCGGCCCGATGACCAGTTCATCTCGACCAGCAGATCGAGATACGGCTCGTTGACGGTGCCCGGCGTCGTGACGATCAGCATCGGCTGCGCACCGGAGCGATCGAGAGTGACGCGCGCGCGCGTCAAAACGCCCTGGTACGTCAGGTTGTTCTGCCGATACAGCGACGAGTCGCCGACCTTCGCGGCGAGCGAGTCGAGCTCGTCTTTCTGCGCTGACGTGAGCTCGATCTGCGCCGTGAGCGGCTGACCGAGCGACGATTGCACGGTCAGCTTGCCGAGCCCGAGCGCCATCGCGATGCCCGGCAATGCGAGCGCGGTGGCCACCACACTCAGCCTGAAAATGGGATTTGCTCGCATGCCAACCCTTTCCGAGAATTCGGATTATGCGGCCCAACCATAACATCATGGGTTTAGCGGCGCAAGCTAAACCCCGGTATTAGCTTGCTTTTTCCGCTGCAACCCACGCGTGCAGCCGCGTGAAATCATGCCACCATGCTAACGCTAGAACGCAATGCGTTGCGCCGCTGCGTGGCCCGCTTACAACATATTGTGCCGAAGCGCGATCCGCAGCGCCATGGGCTCGAGGGCTCGCTGTTGCGTCGATGTCGCCGCGCTCGCCTGCAGCGATCCGCAGCCGCCGCGCATAAAACTTGCGCAAAAGGGACGGCCCGCGAGCGCCATCGCAAAGGCCGGCATAAGTCCACCGGCCGGATGCTCGCGACGACGCTCGAACGCGCTAGCGGGAAAGCAGGATGCGTACCATGCGCCGAAGCGGCTCGGCCGCGCCCCACAGCAGCTGGTCGCCGACGGTGAACGCGCCCAGATATTCGCCGCCCATCGCGAGCTTGCGCAAGCGGCCGACGGGCACTTCGAGTGTGCCGGTCACGGCCGCCGGCGTCAGCTTGCGGATGCTCTCCTCGCGCAGATTCGGTATCACCCGCACCCAGTCATTGGCGGATGCGAGGATGCGCTCGATCTGCGCGAGCGCAACGTCGCGCCGCAGCTTGATCGTCAGCGCCTGCGAGTGGCAGCGCATCGCGCCGATGCGCACGCAGATGGAATCGACCGGTATGACGTCGGCGCCGCTGCGGCCGAGGATCTTGTTGGTCTCGGCACCGCCCTTCCACTCCTCGCGGCTCATGCCATTGCCGAGATCCTTGTCGATCCACGGTATCAGGCTGCCGGCGAGCGGCACGCCGAAGTGCTCGGTCGGGAAATTCTCGTCACGCAGTATGCCGGCGACCTCGCGATCGATGTCGAGGATCGCCGAGTGCGGGTCGTCGAGCAGGTCCTTCGCCGCGAGATGCGCCTCGCCCATCTGCATCACCAGCTCGCGCATGTTCTGCGCGCCGGCACCGGAGGCGGCCTGGTACGTCATGCACGTCATCCACTCGATCAGATCTTCGCGAAAGAGGCCGGCGAGCGCCATCACCATAAGGCTTACCGTGCAGTTGCCGCCGATGTAGTTGCGCACGCCGTTGGCGAGCGCGGCGTCGATCACGTCGCGATTGACCGGGTCGAGGATGATGACGGCGTCGTCCTTCATCCGCAGCGCGGACGCGGCGTCGATCCAGTAACCGTTCCAGCCGGATGCGCGAAGCTTCGGAGAGATCTCGTTCGTGTAGTCACCGCCCTGACAGGTGACGATCGCGTCGAGCTTCGCGAGCGCGCCGATGTCGGCCGCGCTTTTCAGCGGCGGCGTCTTGCGGCCGATCGCGGGGCCTTCGCCGCCGACGTTGGACGTCGAGAAGAACTCCGCGTCGATGTGGTCGAAGTCGCGCTCGGCGATCATCCGCTGCATGAGCACCGACCCGACCATCCCGCGCCAACCGACGAAACCGACTCGCATGGTGTCCACCTTTCCCCGCGTCCCGCGCCGCCCCGGAACCGCTCGCGGGGGCGATGAGCGGGGCCGAGGCGACCGTCAGGTCGTCTTGCGCGTGATCGTCTTCGAGCGGCCGAGACCGGCCGCGACGCCCGCGTGCAACCGCGCGGCCGCGCGCGGCGGCTCGTGGCGATCGGCGATGGCGGGCAAAGCGCGCATAGGCCGCTATCGTACCATGGAACCGCGGTGATGTTGCAATGCAGCAATCACCGCCGCGCCCATGGCTCGCGTGCCGATCGGGCGCTCGCCGGCACCCGCGATGTCCGCGGTCCGCTTGCCGTCGCGCAGAACCGCTTGCACCGCCGACTCGATGCGTGCGGCGACGTCGGCGCGCGCGAACGTGTAACGGAACATCATCGCGACCGACAGGATCGTTGCAAGCGGATTGGCCTTGTCCTGTCCGGCGATGTCGGGCGCCGAGCCGTGGATCGGCTCGTACAAGCCTTTGCGATTCGCGTCGAGCGAAGCCGAAGGCAGCATTCCGATCGACCCGGCGAGCATCGACGCTTCATCGGAAAGGATGTCGCCGAACAGGTTGCCGGTGACGATGACGTCGAACTGCTTCGGATTGCGCACGAGCTGCATCGCGGCGTTGTCGACGTACATGTGTGAAAGCGCGACGTCGGGATACTCGTGCGCGATGCGCGCGACGACTTCGCGCCACAGGATCGACGTGTCGAGCACGTTGGCCTTGTCCACCGAACAGAGCTTGCGGCCGCGCGTTCGCGCCGTCTCGAAGCCGACGCGCGCGATGCGCTCGATCTCGGTCGCGCTGTAGCGCATCGTGTCGAAGCCTTCGTCCTCGCCTTGCGCGTTGCACCGCCGTCCGCGCGGCTCGCCGAAATAAATGTCGCCCGTCAATTCGCGAACGATCATCAAGTCGAGCCCGGCGACGACGTCGGGCTTCAGCGTGGAGGCCGACGCGAGCTCGGGATAGAGCAGCGCGGGCCGCAGGTTCGCGAACAGGCCGAGCGCCTTGCGGATGCCGAGGATGCCCTGCTCGGGACGAAGCTCGCGCGGCAACGTGTCGTATGCGGGCCCGCCGACCGCGCCCAGCAGCACGGCGTCAGCGGAGCGCGCGAGCGCGAGCGTGGCCGGCGGCAGCGGATGTTTCGCGGCGTCGTGACCGGCGCCGCCGATGGGCGCTGTCTCGGTTTCGATCGGCAGTCCCTCGCGCCGCAGCGCGTCGAGCACGTTGGCCGCTTCGGTGACGATCTCGGGACCGATGCCGTCGCCGGGAAGGATCGCGATCTTCACGCGAGCCAGGGCCGCTCGGCGAGATGCCGCGCCTCGAATGCGCCGATCTCGTCCGCATGCGTGAGCGTAATGCCGATGTCGTCCAGGCCGTTCAGCAGGCTGTGCTTGCGAAATGGATCGACGTCGAAGCCGAACGCGATCGAGCCGTCCTTCGTCGATACCGTCTGCCGCTCGAGATCGATCGTCAGCACGAAGTTCGGGAACGCGGCGACGTCGTGGAAGAGCCGGTCGACCTGCGCCTCGGTCAGCACGATCGGCAGCAGCCCGTTCTTCATGCAGTTGTTCGCGAAGATGTCGGCGAACGAGGGCGCGATCAGCGCGCGGAAACCGTAGTCCGCGAGCGCCCACGGCGCGTGCTCGCGCGAGCTGCCGCAGCCGAAATTGCGCCGCGCGATCAGGATCGTCGCGCCCTGATAGCGCGGCTCGTTCAGCACGAAGGCGGGATTGCGCGGCCGCCTCGCGTGGTCCATACCGGGCTCGCCGTGGTCGAGGTAGCGCCACTCGTCGAACAGGTTCGGACCGAAGCCCGACCGCTTGATCGATTTCAGGAATTGCTTGGGAATGATCGCGTCGGTGTCGACATTGGCGCGGTCGAGCGGCGCGACGAGCCCGGTGTGGATGCGAAACGGCTGCACGGAAAACGATCCTCGCTCAATACGTCTTGTTCTTCTCGGCGGCCTTCTCGATCTTTTCTCCGCCGGCCTTGACGTCCTTGCCCACGCCTTCCACCGTGTTGCAGCCGGCAAGCGCGAGCGCGAAGCCGGCGAGTGCGATCAGTGCAGCGATCTTCTTAACCATCGTTGTTCTCCTCTACACGAGTCGACGCACGTCGACAAAATGTCCGGCAAGCGCGGCGGCTGCCGCCATCACCGGACTCACGAGATGAGTGCGGCCGCCCGCGCCCTGGCGTCCTTCGAAATTGCGGTTCGACGTCGATGCGCAGCGCTCGCCGGGCTCGAGCCGGTCGTCGTTCATCGCGAGGCACATCGAGCAGCCGGGCTCGCGCCATTCGAAGCCGGCGTCGCGGAAAACGCGGTCGAGCCCCTCGCGTTCGGCCTGCGCCTTGACGAGTCCCGACCCGGGCACGACGAGGGCGAGCTTGACGCTCGACGCGACGCGCCGCCCGCGCGCGATCGCCGCCGCGGCGCGCAGATCCTCGATCCGCGAATTGGTGCACGAGCCGATGAACACCTTGTCGATCGCGATGTCCTCGATGCGCGTGTTGGGCGCAAGCCCCATGTACGTGAGCGCGCGCTCCATGCCGTCGCGGCGCGTCGCGTCGCGCTCCTTGTCGGGATCGGGCACCCGGTCGTCGATCGATACGACCATCTCCGGCGACGTGCCCCACGTCACCTGCGGCGTGACTGCCGGCGCATCGATGTCGATCGTGCGGTCGAAGCGCGCGCCCTCATCGCTTGAGAGCGTGCGCCAGTAGGCAACCGCGCGATCCCATTGCTCGCCGCTCGGCGCAAACGGCCGCCCGCGCAGGTAATCGAGCGTCACGTCATCGACCGCGATCATGCCGGCGCGCGCGCCCGCTTCGATCGACATGTTGCAGATCGTCATCCGCGCTTCCATCGACAGCGCACGGATCGCACTGCCGGCGAACTCGATCGCGTAGCCGGTGCCGCCCGCCGTGCCGATGCGGCCGATGATCGACAGCGCGAGATCCTTCGCGGTGACGCCGCGGGCGAGCCGGCCCTCGGCGCGGATGCGCATCGACATCGCCTTCTTCATCAGCAGACACTGCGTGGCGAGCACGTGCTCGACTTCGGACGTGCCGATGCCGAACGCGAGCGCGGCGAACGCGCCGTGCGTGCTCGTGTGCGAGTCACCGCAGACGACGGTCATCCCCGGCAGCGTTGCGCCCTGCTCCGGTCCGATGACGTGGACGATGCCCTGGCGATGGTCGCGGAAGGGGAAATACGCCTTGGCACCGGTCGCCTTGATGTTCGCATCCAGCGTGTCGACTTGCGCGCGCGAGATCGGATCGCGAATGCCCTGGTCCCAGTCCTTGGTTGGCGTGTTGTGATCGGCCGTTGCGACGATCGACTCGGCGCGCCACGGCTTGCGGCCGGCGAGCTTCAGCCCCTCGAATGCCTGCGGGCTCGTCACCTCGTGCACGAGATGGCGGTCGATGTAGACGAGCGCGGTGCCGTCGGCTTCGGTGCGCACGACGTGGCTGTCGAAAAGCTTGTCGTAGAGCGTGAGCGCGGGCATCGGGGCTGCTTGCGTGGCGGCGTGGTCGGAGCCCGCCATTTTACCTCACCGACGCGTTGCGGCTGCGAGCCATGCGGTCACGTCGTCGGCAAGCCGCGACGACTGCGCATCGAACGCCGCCGCCTTTGTGGCGCGAAGCCAGGTGAACTGGCGCTTTGCGAGCTGGCGCGTCGCGGCGATGCCTTTCGCGCGGAACGTCGCCTGATCGACGGCGCCGTCCAGATATTCCCAAGCTTGTCGGTACCCGACGCAGCGCATCGACGGCAGATCGGGCGTGAGCGGAAGCTGCGCGCGCAGGCCGGCAAGCTCGTCGACGATTCCGTGCTCGATCATCGCGTCGAACCGGCGCGCGATCGCGACGTGCAGTTGCGCGCGATTGGACGGCACGATCGCGATCGCAACCGATGGCTCGAGCGAGCGATCCGCACTGCGCTCGCCGACGAGCCGCGACAGCGGAGCGCCGGCGAGCGCGTGCACTTCGAGCGCGCGCTGGATGCGTTGCGAATCGGTCGGCGCAAGCCGCGCCGCGGTCGCGGGGTCGACTTGCGCAAGCTCGGCGTGCAGCGACGGCCAGCCTTCGCGCGCCGCGCGCGCGTCGATCGCGGCGCGCAGCTGCGGATCGGCGGCGGGCAGCGCGGACAGCCCTTCGCGCAGCGCCTTGAAATACAGCATCGTGCCGCCGACGACGAGCGGCATGCGGCCGCGCGCGCGAATGGCGGCAACCGCGGCGAGCGCATCCGCGCGAAAGCGCGCGGCCGAGTACGACTGCGTCGGATCGAGGATGTCGATCAGATGATGCGGCACACCGCCACGTATCGCGGCATCGGGCTTTGCCGTCCCGACATCCATGCCGCGATAGATCTGCGCCGAATCGACGCTGACGATCTCGACGTCGAAGCGTTCGGCCAGCGCAAGCGCGAGCGCGCTCTTGCCCGACGCCGTCGGGCCCATGATCAGCACCGCGGGAATCATCGCGTCAGCGGCCGCGCATGAACAAGCGGTCGAGGTCGTGCAGCGTCAGCTGATACCACGTCGGACGTCCGTGGTTGCACTGCCCGGAGCGCTCGGTTACTTCCATCTCGCGCAGCAGCGCATTCATTTCGGCCACGGCAAGTCCGCGATGCGCGCGCACGGCCGCGTGGCACGCCATCGTCGCGAACAGCTCGTCGCGATGCGCGGTCGCCACCTCGCTCGCGCCGAATTCGGCGAGCTCCTGCAGGACGCTGCGCGCAAGCGCGACGGCGTCGCCGTCGGCAAGCGGCGCCGGAACGCCGCGCACGGCGAGCGTCTGCGGCCCGAGCGAGCCGATCGCGAAACCGAGCGTTTCCAGCACATCGGCGTGCTCGGTCGCAGCGATCGCTTCGAGCGGCGACGCCGCAAACGGCGCCGGCATCAACAGCGGCTGCGTGGGCACGCGCCCGGCGCTCGCCTTCAGCCGCTCGTAGACGATGCGTTCGTGCGCCGCGTGCATGTCGACCAGCACCAGGCCCTCGCGATTCTGCGCGAGGATGTAAATGCCGTGCAGCTGCGCGAGCGCAAAGCCGAGCGGATGATCGTCACCGGTGTTCGGTAGCGCCGGCGCCACCGATTCGCGCGGACCGAAGAGCTTCGCGTAGAACGCCGCAGGCTCGCTCGCGCCGAGCGCCATCGCGCCCTGCGAAGGCACGTAGGCGTGCGGCGCGAGCGGCGGCGTGCCGGTCAGCGCGGTTTCGCCGGCGAGCGGCGGCGCGTTCGCGGCAGCCAAGCCGAGCTTCTCGGCGGCCGAGACCGCAGGTTGCTGCGCACCGGTCGCCGCGAGCGCGCGCTCGACCGCCTGCTGGACGAATCGATGCACGGCGCCGGAGTCGCGGAAGCGCACTTCGATCTTCTGCGGATGCACGTTGACGTCGACGTGTCGCGGATCGAGCGCGAGCCACAGCGCGTACGCAGGCTGACGATCGTGGTGCAGCACATCGCGGTACGCCTCGCGCAGCGCATGCGCGAGCACGCGATCGCGGACGTAACGGCCGTTGACGAATGCATACTGGCCGCTCGCCTGCGCCGCGTACGCGGGACGCACCGCGTAGCCGACGAGCGAGACCGGCCCCGCCTGCACGTCGAGCAGGGCGGCGTTGTGCACGAATGCGTCGCCGAGCAGCGCCTCCGTGCGTGCGCGCCTGCCTTGGGCGAGCAGCCGATGGATGATGCGGCCGTTGTGCGTCAGCGTGAAGCCGACGTCCGGATGCGCGAGCGCGATGCGGCGCAACGTTTCGTCGCTGTGCGTCCACTCGGTCGCCTCGGTGCGCAGGAACTTGCGTCGCGCCGGCGTATTGAAGTAGAGCTCGTGCACGGTGACCGTCGTGCCCGCCGCCAGCGCCGCCGGCGAGATCGCGCCGACGCTGCCGCCTTCGACCTCGATGCGCCACGCGTGCGGCTTGCCCACCGCGCGCGACGTCAATGCCAATCGCGACACCGCCGCGATCGACGCCAGCGCCTCGCCGCGGAACCCGAGTGTCGCGATCGCCTCCAGATCCTGCGGTACGGCGAGCTTCGACGTCGCGTGGCGCGCTACCGCAAGATGCAGGTCTTCGCGCTCGATGCCGTTGCCGTTGTCGGCGACGCGGATGCGCTGGATGCCGCCGCCGGCGAGATCGACGTCGATCTGGGTTGCGCCTGCATCGAGCGCATTCTCGAGCAGCTCCTTCAGCGCGGCGGCGGGACGCTCGACGACCTCGCCGGCGGCGATCTGGTTGATCAGCTGATCGGAGAGTGCGCGGATCGCGGGCATCGAGATCAGCTGACGAGGCGCGACGCCCAGCGCGTGTAGACGTCGTCGGCGACCGCATGCAGCTTCGCGACGCGCGCGCCGAGATCGCGCCGCACGTCGTCGGCGCTCTGCATCGCGGGCGTCGATTCGGCCGGCAGCTCCCGCCCGCCACTCGAAAGCCACGTGTCGACCAGCGGCTCGGTCATCTCGATGTGGCACTGAAGGCCGATGTGGCGATCGTCGACGACGTACGCCTGGTTGCGCGTGAATGCGTTGCCGAGCACGCGCGTCGCGCCATCCGGTAGCTCGAATGCGTCGTAATGCCACTGGAACGTCGTGAACGACGCGCGGCCGCCGAACCAGTCGCGCTGCGCCACTGGGTCAGTGACCTGCACGTCGAGCCAGCCGATCTCGGGGCTCGACGTGCGGGCGACCGGTGCGCCCAGCGCCTGTGCGAGCAGCTGGCCGCCAAGACAGTGACCGATGACGGGAACCTTCGCGGCGACGGCGGCGCGCAGCAGCGAGGACAGCGGCGCGACCCACGGCAGCGCGTCGTTGACGCTCATCGGCCCGCCCATCATGCCGATGCCGGAAAACGCGCGTGCGTCGTCGGGAATGCCGGCGCCTTCATCGAGCGCGACGAGCCGCCACGGAAGTCCGCGCGCGTCGAGCCAGTCGGCGAAATAGGCGGGGCCCTCGGTCGGCGAGAAGCGGAAGACGGCAATCGGGCGCATCGGTGCACGGCGTGCAGAATCGCGGGATTCTATCAGCCGGGGAAACAGCGGATCCCTCGCTCACGCTCGGGATGACACAAGGGACGGCAGGATCCCTCGCCGCGCTCGGGATGAGACCGGCGCGTCACATTTGACGGAAGAGGTGGAAGAACTGCCGCGACACCGGCAGGCGTTCGGACCTGCCCTTGATCAGCACGTACTGCTTCTCGGCGTCCTCGCGCAGCACGCTTGCGATCGCCTCGACATTGACGATCGTGCCGCGATGCACCTGCCAGAAGCGCTCGGGGTCGAGCTCGCCGACGAGGTCCTTCAGCGGCGTACGGATCAGCGCTTCCGATTGCTCGAGCACGACGCGCGTGTACTTGGTATCCGACTGGAAATAGAGCACGTCTTCAACGGCGATCAGCCGCACCTGCTTGCCGACGGCCGCCTTGATCCAGCGCAAGCGCGATCGCGCCGACGGCATCGCCGAACGCAGCTGCGCGAGCAGCGCCGAAAGGTCCGCCGGCGCGCTCGCGAGCTTGCGGCGCATGCGTTCGACGCACGATACCAGCCGGTCGAGCTCGACCGGCTTCAGCAGATAGTCGACGGCGCCGGCGTCGAATGCGCGCAGCGCGTATTGGTCGTAGGCGGTCACGAACACGATGTGACAATCGCCGCCGATCGCCGCCGCGACGTCGAGGCCGTCGCGTCCCGGCATCCGGATGTCAAGGAATGCGATCGACGGCCGGTGGATGTCGAAAAGGGCGAGCGCCTCATCGCCGTCGCCTGCCTCCGCGACGACCGCGAGCTCGGGCCACGCCTCGTGCAACTGCTCGCGCAGCCGCTCGCGCATCAGCGGCTCGTCCTCGGCAATCAGCGCAGTGAGCTCGTTCATCGTGCGGTCATGAACGAACGTCGATCAATGCGTGATCGGCCGGTGCCGCCACGACGTCGAATGGCAGCTCGAGGCGCGCGACGAACCCGCGCGGCGCATTTTCGCCCAGCACCAAACGAGCGCGGCCGCGATAGAGCAACGCAAGACGCTCGCGGATGTTGGCGAGACCGATGCCCTGACCCGGAACGGCGCAAACACCGGTGCCGGTGTCGGCGACGGTGATCAGCAACCGATCGGCTTCTGCATCCGATTCACGCATCGCGCTCACCGAAACGCGGCCGCCGGTCGCGCAAGGCTCGATGCCGTGCTTGATCGCATTCTCGACCAGCGTGATCACAAGCCCCGGCGGAAGACGGCATCCGGCGAGATCGGGCGCAATGTCGATCGCGTAGTCGAGGCGCCCGGCGAGCCGCGCCTTCATGATGCCGAGATACGCGCCGACGAGTGTCGCATCCTGCGCAAGCGTCGTCGTGTCCTCGCGCAGCGTCGGCGTCGAGGCGCGCAGAAAACGGATCAGGTCCGCGATCAGCTTCGCGGCCGCCGGCGCACTGCGCTCGGCGAGCTGCTGCGCGCTGCCGAGCGTGTTGAACAGGAAATGCGGCTCGATCTGCAGCTGCAGCAGCTTGAGCTTCGATTCGGCGAGCTGGCGCGAGAGCTCGCTTTGCCGCGCTTCGGACTCGAGGCGCGCGGTGAGCGCCGCATATTCGCGATTGCGCAGCTTCGTGATCAGCGCGAACAGCAGCACGTAGAGGAACGCGAACACGAGGGCGCCGGTGACGATATGGCGCAGCTTGGCGCTGTTGAACAGCCACGACAGCGGCTCGTTGCCGTGCATCACGTCGACCGCGCTGCCGGCGACGAACGCGCCGATGAACACGATCGCAACGGCGACCAGCACGAAGCGGAAGAGCTGCCCGTGGAAGCGCCGATAGCCGAACCACGCCGACAGTCCGGTCCACAACAGCGACAGCACGACCGTATTGAAGACGACCGCCGCCTCGACGAACGTCATGTTCCACGGCAGCATCGACGCGATCCACGCGGCGAGCGTCGTCGTGGCGACGATCGCGAACAGCCAGCGCCATCCGCGCTCGCGGTAGAACCAGTCGTCGAACGCCTGGACGTCGCGGCGCTCGATTTCGGACAGCGACGCGAGCAGACGCTGCGCGAAGGCGTCGTAACGAGTCTTCAGCGAGGCCAGTGTCATCGAGCGGGGTCCCCCGGCTGAATTGTAGGCCGACCGGACCGCAGCGGCGCGGCGGCGCTGCCGAGTTGCGGGAATCGCGGCACGAATCGCCGATCCGGGCGGATCAGCGACGAAACGGCGTCACAGGCCGCGCGCGATCCGCGCGTAGGCCGAATGGTTGTGGATCGATTCGAAGTTCTCGGCCTCGACGGCGAAGCCGGCGACGCGCGGCTCCGCCATCAGCCGCGCCGCCACGCCGCGGACAAGGTCTTCGACGAAGCGCGGGTTGTTGTACGCGTACTCGGTGACGTACTTCTCGTCGGCGCGCTTCAGCAGCCCGAACAGCTCGCACGAGGCTTCCTCCTCGGCGACACGAATCAGCTCGATCAGGTCGATGGGCGCCCGCGGCTGCGCGGTGATGACGATCATCGACCGCTGGTTGTGCGCGCCATATTCCGAAATCTCCTTCGACGACGGGCACAGCGACGTCACCGGCACGGACACGGTGATCACGTGGCGGTATTCGCCGGCGACGAGCTCGGCCTCGACGTTTACGTCGTAGTCGAGCCGGCTCGACACACCGGAGATCGGCGCGCTCTTGCGCACGAAGAAGGGAAACGCCATCTCGATGCGACCCGCGGGGGCCTCGAGCAGCACGACCAGATCCTCGAGCAATGCGCGCACGCCCTCGATCGTCAGTGGCGGCGCCGCGGGCTCGGTGCGCGTCTCGAGCAGCGCGACCAGGCGCGACATGTGCGTGCCTTTGCGATCCTCCGGCAGCGACACGTAGATGTTGCACGTGGCGATCGTCGGCTGTCCGCGCCCATCGCCGTCGGCGAACAGCAGCGGATAGCGAAGCCCTTTGATGCCGACGCGGTCGATCGCGATGCGCCGATCGTCGGGCGCCGACTGCACGTCGGGCATCGGGATCAGCAATTGCGGGCGATCGGGCTTGTTCATCGCGTCAGCCAACGTGTCCTCGCCACCGGGGCGACAGGACCCTGAAGCTTACCAAAACGGCGGCCCGCGCTCATGCGGCGGGCTTCGCGAGCACCTCGCGCGGCCGTGCGCCGAAGCGCTCGCGAACCGAAGCCGCGATGCCCTTGGCGTCGAGCCCGCATTCGGCGAAAAGTGTCGCCGGGTCGCCGTGATCGATGAAGCGATCGGGCAGGCCCAGATGAAGCACCGGCAGCACGATGTCGGCGGCGGCGAGCGCCTCGGCGACGCCGCTGCCCGCACCGCCGGCGACGACGTTCTCCTCAATGGTCACGAACGCGTCGTGCGTGCGCGCAAGCTCGCGCAGCAGAGCAATGTCGAGCGGCTTGACGAAGCGCATGTTGACGACCGTCGCGTCGAGCTCGTCGCCGGCCGCAACCGCATGCGCAACGACGCTGCCGAAGGCGAGCAACGCAATGCGGTCGGTCCGCCCCTTCGCTTCGCGCCGCAGCTCGGCCGTGCCGACCGGCAATGCGCTCATCTCGATCTGCACGGCGACACCCGGTCCGCTTCCGCGCGGATAGCGGACCGCGGCGGGCCCGTCGAGCATGAATCCGGTGTAGAGCATCTGCCGGCATTCGTTTTCGTCGGAAGGCGCCATCACCGTGGTGTTCGGCAGGCAGCGCAGGTACGAGAGGTCGAAAGCGCCGATGTGCGTCGCGCCGTCGGCGCCGACGATGCCGGCGCGGTCGATCGCGAACAGCACCGGCAGCTTCTGCAGCACGACGTCGTGAATGAGCTGGTCGTACGCGCGCTGCAAAAACGTCGAATAGATCGCCACGACAGGCTTCAACCCCTCGCACGCGAGCCCGGCGGCGAACGTCACGGCGTGCTGCTCCGCGATGCCGACGTCGAAATAGCGCTCCGGAAACTCCTGCGAGAAGCGCACGAGCCCGGATCCTTCGCGCATCGCCGGCGTCACGCCGATCAGCCGCGCGTCGCGCGCCGCCATGTCGCACAGCCAGTCGCCGAAGATCTGCGTGTACGTGGGCTTCGACGCCGGCTTCGGCACGATGCCGAGCGCGGGATCGAACTTGGTCACGCCGTGATAGAGAATGGGATCGTCCTCGGCGTGCGCGTAGCCGTAACCCTTCTTCGTGATCACATGCAGAAGCTGCGGGCCTTTCAGCTCGCGAACGTTCGCCAGCGTCTTCACGAGCGCATCGACGTCGTGGCCGTCGATCGGGCCGATGTAATTGAAGCCGAACTCCTCGAACAGCGTGCCGGGCAGCACCATGCCTTTCATGTGCTCTTCCCAGCGCTTCGCGAGCTCCTGCACCGGCGGCAGCTTCGAGAGCACTTCCTTGCTGCCCTTGCGCACCTTGTTGTAGAAGCCGCTCGCGAGCACGCGTGCGAAGTAGCGGTTCAACGCGCCGACCGGCTCGGAAATCGACATCTCGTTGTCGTTGAGAATCACCAGCAGGTCGGCGCCGGCGATGCCGGCGTTGTTCAGCGCCTCGAATGCCATGCCCGCGCTCATCGCGCCGTCGCCGATCACCGCGACGACCCGGCGCGACTCGCCTTTGCGCTTGGCGGCGATCGCCATGCCGAGCGCCGCCGAAATCGAAGTCGACGAATGCGCGGTGCCGAACGTGTCGTATTCGCTTTCGCTGCGGCGGGGAAAGCCCGACGGCCCGCCCGCCATCCGCAGTCGCGACATCTGCACGCGGCGTCCGGTCAGCATCTTGTGCGCGTAAGTCTGGTGTCCGACATCCCAGACGAGCCGGTCGCGCGGCGTGTCGAACACGTAATGGAGCGCGATCGTGAGCTCGACCGTGCCCAGATTCGAAGACAGGTGGCCGCCCGTTTGCGCGACCGTCGTGAGCAGGCACGCGCGCAACTCGCGCGCGAGCTGCGGGAGCGCCGAGCGATCGAGCTTGCGCAGCGCTGACGGGTCGGTGACCTGATCGAGGAGCGGGTACATCAGTATTCTCGGAGGACGATCCAGTCGGCGAGTTCCGACAATCGCCGGGCGTTGCCGCCGAGCGGTGCGAGCGCGCGGTGGGCTTGCTGTCGCACCCTCTCGGCATGCTCTTTGGCGGCGGACAGGCCCAGCAGCGCGACGAATGTCGGTTTGCGCTGCGCAGCGTCCTTGCCTGCGGTCTTGCCGAGCGAGGCCGCGGAGCCTTCGACGTCGAGCACGTCGTCGACGATCTGGAACGCGAGGCCGGCGGTGCGGGCGTACGCATCGAGCGCGGCTTCGACATCAGCCGACACCGGGCCGGCCGCGCAGCGCGCGCCGAGCAGAACAGCGGCGCGAATGAGCGCGCCCGTTTTCAGCCGGTGCATCGTTTCGAGCTCCTGAAGCGCAAGCGACTTGCCGACGCTCGCGAGATCGATCGCCTGGCCGCCCGCCATGCCCTGCGCGCCGGCCGCATCAGCCAGCAGTGCGCACGCGGCGCCCGCATCGCGCATGCCGCCTGTGGCAAGCACCGAGAACGCGAGCGCCTGTAACGCGTCACCCGCGAGCAGCGCCATCGCCTCGCCGTGAGCGACGTGGCACGAAGGCTTGCCGCGGCGAAGCGCGTCGTCGTCCATGCATGGCAGATCGTCATGCACGAGCGAATAGGCGTGGATCAGCTCAACGGCGGCTGCAGCCGCGTCGACGTTCGCCGGATCGGCGCCGACGCATTCGCCGGCTGCATACGCGAGCAGCGGCCGCACGCGTTTGCCGCCGCCAAGCACGGCGTAGCGCATGGCCTCGGCAACCGCCGGGGCCGGCCCATCACAGCGTGAAAGCGCGTGTGCGAGCACATGCTCGACGCGCTGCGCACGCTCGCCGGACCACACGGCAAACGCGAGGTCAGGGTTCATCGCGGTCCGCCGGAGCGTCGCGCGCCGGGGCTTCGAACACCGTAAGTACGCCCTTCTCGAGAATCTGAACCTGCTGCTGCGCATCGCGCAGCGCCTGCTGGCAATACTGGAGGAGCTCGGCGCCGCGCTTGTAGGCGGCGAGCGATTCGGCGAGCAGTAGCTGGCCGTCCTCCATCGCCGCGACGATCTTCTCGAGCTCGGCGAGCGCGGCTTCGAAACTTGCGGGGGTGGCGGCGGTCTGCGTCATTGACGGCGGAAAACGCGAGCGGAGGATGCAGGCGATTCGACGGGTAAGAATGGCGCGCGCAGCGCCGCCACGCGTTGCGCACCGTCAACGTGGGCGCGCCTCGCGGGGTTCGAAGGGCGGATGGAATCGAGCCGCCCGCCGTTGACCCTGTTATGCAAGCCCTTATATAATAGCACGTTTTGACGACGCGGCCTCACGCGAACCTTTCGCGCGGCCGACTTAGCAAAGCGGTCCGGGGCGGTAAGTTCCAGGTAGCTTGCCGTAATCGTCCCGGGTTGTTGGGTTGGGTTGGTTGTAACCGACGAAAGGGCGCGCGCCCGGCGCTTGCCGGCGCGCAAGCGAAGAGGAAAGGCCATGTCGAATCTCGCCACGGCGGGGCATTTGCGACGTGCGACGTCGCAGCTTCCCGTCTCCTGGTATTGCGATCCCCCAGTATACGAAGTCGAGCAGCGGCTGCTGTTCCCGCGCTCGCCCGGCTACGTCGGCCACGAGCTGATGGTGCCGAACCCGGGCGACTATTACGCGCTCGGTTGGCGCGACAACGCGCAGGTGCTCGTGCGCAACGCGCAAGGGGTCGAGCTGCTGTCGAACGTCTGCCGCCACCGGCAAGCGATCATGCTCGAGGGCCGCGGCAACGCGGCGAACATCGTCTGCCCGATCCACCGCTGGACGTACGATCTCAAGGGCGAGCTTCTCGGCGCGCCGCATTTCGCCGACAAGCCGTGCCTCAATCTCGGCCGCTCGCCGCTTTCGAACTGGAACGGGCTGCTGTTCGACGGCCCCCGCGACGTGCGCGCCGATCTCGCCAAGCTCGGCGTGCGTGACTTCGATTTCTCGAACCACGTGCTCGACCGCGTCGAGGTCAAGGAGTGCAGTTACAACTGGAAGACGTTCGTCGAGGTGTACCTCGAGGACTACCACGTCGTGCCGTTCCATCCCGGCCTCGGCAACTTCGTCACCACCGACGACCTCAAGTGGGAGTTCGCGCCGTGGGCGTCGCTGCAGACCGTCGGCATCACGAGCCTCGGCAAGGCGGGCACGAAAACCTACGAGCGCTGGCACAAGGCGGTGCTCGACTACTACCGCGGCGAAGCGCCGACGCACGGTGCGATCTGGCTCACGTACTACCCCAACGTCATGCTCGAGTGGTATCCGCACGCGCTCGTCATCAGCACGCTGATCCCGCGCGGCGTCGACAGGACGACGAACATCGTCGAATTCTATTATCCGGAGGAGATCGCCCTCTTCGAGCGCGAGTTCGTCGAAGCCGAGCAGGCTGCGTATCTGGAGACCTCCGTCGAGGACGACGAGATCGCCGAGCGGATGGACGCCGGCCGGCGCGCGCTCCACAGGCAAGGACGAAGCGAGGAAGGGCCGTATCAGTCTCCGATGGAAGACGGCATGCAGCACTTCCACGAGTTCCTGCGTCGCGAGCTCGACCCGCACATCGCGCCGCGGTGAGCGCGGGGCGCGATCTTCGCCGTCCAACTGCAGCCCGGACCGCACAAGGACCCCGCGCCGTAGATCACCAACGACTGATCGATTGCCGCGCATGTACACCACGCTGATCTCCACCGCCGATCTCGCCGCGTGCCTGGCCGACGCCCCGCTCGTCATCGTCGATGTCCGTCACGACCTGATGCAGCCCGAGCACTGGGGCGAGAACGCGTATCGAGTCTCACACATTCCCGGTGCGCGATTCGCACATCTCGATCACGATCTGTCCGCTCACAAGACCGGCAAGAACGGCCGCCATCCGCTACCCGCGCCCGAGGTCGCTGCCGCCACGTTCGGTCGCTGGGGCATCGGCAAAGACACGCAGGTGGTCGCGTATGACGCGCAGACGGGCGTGTTCGCGTCGCGGCTGTGGTGGATGCTGCGCTGGCTCGGCCACGACGCGGCCGCCGTGCTCGACGGCGGCTTCGACAAGTGGACGCGCGAAGGGCGTCCCGTCACGGCTGAAGTTCCGGTCGTCACACCGGCGAAATTTCCGATCCGTCGCGTCGCGCCGGTTGTCGACACGAACGCCGTGCTCGCAAGCCGCGGCGACGGCTCGCTCGTGCTTGTCGACGCACGCGCGCCCGAACGCTTTCGTGGCGAACTCGAGCCGATGGATCCGGTAGCGGGTCGCATTCCGGGCTCGCTCAACCGGCCGGCGTCGCAGAACCTGGGCGCCGACTTCACGTTCAAGCCTGCCGCGCAACTGCGCGCGGAGTACGAGCAGCTGCTGCATGGCACGCCGACCGATCGCGTCGTCCATTCGTGCGGCTCGGGTGTCACCGCGTGCCACAACGTGCTTGCGATGGAAGTCGCGGGCTTTGCGGGGACGCGGCTTTATCCGGGCTCGTGGAGCGAGTGGATCGTCGACCCGTCGCGGCCGATTGCGCGCGGCCGCTGACGCCCGCGTCACGAGCCCTCGAGCGGCCAGCCGCCGAGCTCGCGGTACTCGGAGCCTTCGCGTCCGGTCGTCGACGCCATGAGCGTCAGCGCGCTCACGCGCCACGCGA